>Ga0209777_10000820_pt1 | contig 48137 bp, 39 predicted proteins | sample FrelakmetHBP12HB_FD_187147 | JGI IMG/M metagenome (GOLD analysis project Ga0209777, IMG submission 187147) | Freshwater lake sediment microbial communities from the University of Notre Dame, USA, for methane emissions studies -HBP12 HB (SPAdes)... | ecosystem: Environmental > Aquatic >... | reverse complement strand
AAATGATTCGTAAATTCGTTGATGACGACGAAGCAAAATGATGTCGAGTGCTTGATCTCTCATCGCTTCCTGAATACGCTAAAGAAGAAAAACAATATCAAATTCTCATCAAGTCCGATGGTGTTGCTACATACATCGCAAAAGATATCGCTTTCGCACTCTGGAAACTTGGCTATATCTCCAAAGATTTCGGTTACAATATTTTCGAAGAAGATCCAAGAGGTAAAACTATGTATACCACCAATTCACAACCAGATGCAAAAGTAACGAAGCATGATTTCTGAAATTACGACACCGCAATTACCGTTATCGATAACAGACAAATCCCTGCACAGACGATTGTAAAATCTACATTCACCTTATTAGATTATACAGCAAAGCATAAACATTATCTTCCGCTTGGCTACGGTGTTGTTTATCTTACTCCACAGACCTTAACTAAATTATGATACAAACTTACCACAGAAGAACTCGCGGAAAAAAGACTCCCGTTTTCTAGCAGAAAGTGACGAACGGTCACGCTGGACGAAATGCTTACTATGCTTCATGGTAAAGCGTATCGAGAATCCAAAGAAAGAAATCCGGAAAAAGACGATACTCGACTGGATGAAGTTGCAGAGACCATCGCCATCGGATCGCTCAGATTCTTCCTTATGAGATCTGATATCGACAAGGACTTGGTGTTTGATATCGACGAAGCATTAGACATGCAAGGCGAAACATGAGCATATATCCTTTACGCGGGAGCAAGGGTGCAAAGCATCATCGACAATGCATGAGCTATAAAAAATTTGGATGAAACTACAACTGCTTCATTACTTACCCAACCAGAAGAATTCGCTCTCATCAAAAAACTCGCTGAATTCAATGACATGCTTCTGCAAGCAAAAGACCAGTTAGCTCCGTATCTTCTCTGTAGATATTTATTAGACACCGCCAAATTGCTTAATAGTTATTATGCAAGCGTTATTATTCTCAAATCAGAAAAACAAACGAAGATAGCGAGAATAATGTTGTTGAAAAAAGTCCATGAAATACTACAAAAGTGAATGAATCTGGTCTGAATGAAATTCCTTGAACGTATGTAAAAAATTTGTCTCAGGTTGCTTCAGATAGTTGCAGATAAACTCAGATTGCTACAACCTGGAACAATCTGTAGCGATATGTGACAATACAATATTTATTTTATAAGTAGTAAAGAATGCATTTGCGTGAAGAATTGAAAACCCGTGGTTTGATCTATCAATTCACTGATGAAAAGCTTTTTGATCTCTACGAAAAAGGAGGACAGAAATTTTACTGTGGATTCGATCCGACAGCAGATTCTCTCCAACTTGGAAACTTTGTCAGTTTCATGACGGCAGTAAATTTTATGAAGAGAAACAACACCTTCGTGATGATCATCGGTGGAGCTACAGGAATGATCGGAGACCCGAGCGGAAAAACTTCTGATAGAGCGATGCTCGACGAAGAACTGCTCAGACATAACGAAAAAGCTATCACTAAAGAAGTGAAGCAAATTCTCGAAAATCTCAAATCACTTAGTGGATACGATTTCAAATTCGAAGTGATCAACAACTATGATTTTTACAAAAATATGAGCATTTTCGAATTTCTCAGAACAGCAGGAAGATATATTACGGTCAATAATATGCTCAACAAAGAAACGGTGAAAAAAAGAATAGAAGATCCGGAAATGGGGATTACCTACACCGAATTCAGCTATATGCTTCTCCAAGGATACGACTTTCTTACCTTATATGAAAAGCATAAGGTAAAATTACAGATAGGATGATCCGACCAACGGGGGAATATGATGACCGGTACGGAAATGATCAGGAAAAAATTAGGAGGCGATGCGGAAAGTTTCGTGATGACGTTTCCATTAATTACTGATTCAACAGGAAAAAAATTCTGAAAATCTGAATGAAACGCCATTTTTCTTGATCCGAATAAGACTAGCCCGTATTTCACGTATCAATACTTTATGAATACGACAGATGAAGATGTGGAAAAATATCTCAAGATTTTCACTTTGCTCGATTTCGACGTGGTAACAGGCATTGTCAAAAATCATACACAGAACCCGGAACTCAGATACGGACAAAAACAATTGGCCAATTATCTGGTCACTACCGTCTACGGCGAAGATGCTGCTGATCAGGCTATGAAAATTACCGAAATCCTTTTTGGCCAAGGCGATAAATTACAGACCATCAGGACGATGACCAAAAATGATTTAGCTGCCTTACAGAAAGAGACAGGCGGATGCGAGATCTCAGGAACAGAATTTAAACTCATAGACCTCTTTACGCAAGCTGGACTTACCGAATCCAACGGCGAAGCAAAAAAACTTCTTGCTTCTGGTTCCTTGTATTGTAATGAAGCAAAAGTCACGGACATCCAACATATAGTCAAAAAAGAGGATTTCATCAACGGAACGATTCTTCTCAGAAAAGGAAAAAAACAGTATAAACTTGTCAGGCTTGAAGCCTAATTTTAACTGCCGCATTTCAGCCAATTTCACTTGCATTATACCACTAAAAAGCTAAAAAATAGCGTTCAACTTTTTTGTTATTTTTTGTTATTTTTTTAAAATTTTATTTACCTTATAATAGCAGCAGATGAAAATTAGTAAAAAAATGGTTTTTGCGGTACTGTTTATCGTATCCTTGATATTTGTCCTCTTTGTAGGAAGAAAATTTGATCCTCAGACATGAACCAGAAGTTTTATCCTTACTACAAATTGATTTGCTCATTTCAGGAAAGGATTGGATGTATCAGGATGAACCAGATTGGTCTACAAAATCTCTTATGATAAATATGAAAAAATATATACTAATACCACGGAGCTTGCTGCTATCGAAAAGACGATAGAAACTATTATCATGAAAAATATCGATAACAGGATTTCCAAACTCGGAGTCAGTGATTATAAAGCATATATCCAGAATATGGATAATCAACATTATATCGTTGTAGAGATAGGTGGTATCGCTGATCTTGATCAGGCGAAAGAGCTTATCGGTAAGACGCTCGAACTCGAATTCAAACTTCAGAATCCAGAGAAACCCACTAAAGCAAGTATAGCAGCCAGAAAGGTATTAGCTGCTCAGGTCCTTGCTGAAGTACAAAAAGATCCAGAAAATATCCAGAAAATGCTTGAAGGAAGGATGTCAGAAAATATCTATCATACGGTATTCACAGGAAATACATTGGATCAGTTGCCAGATATCTACAAAAAGAACCCGAAGCTTCTTGATACTGCAGAAATAGGGAAAATCTACGGACTTATAGAAGGAAATTATACTACCGTCTATCAGCAACAAGAGAATGCGCTTACTCAATGAACCTGAGTCGCATTGGACGGATATACGATATTCCGTGTCTTGGACAGAAAACAAGGCAAGGATTTGTCAGGGAATATAGCGACAATCTATGTATTTGAAGATATTTTTATCCAAGATAGGGAAACGCGGATACCAGCAACTGATGGAGAAAAAATCCTCAATGGTGCCTACTTCAAATTTGCTAACACGTCAACTTCACAAGTCGGAGAACCTACCGTAGTCATCAATCTGGATGAGAATGGAAAAGAAGTGTTCTGTAATATAACTCAAGCGAATGTAGGAAAACCTATGGCAATATTCGTAGGTGGGAATCTGCTTACCGCACCAAATATCCAAACCAAAATCTGTTGAGGAACAGCGGAAATCAACTGATCATTTACTACAGAATCTGCTAAACAATTATCTAATGCATTGAATGAAGGAACATTGCCTGCGCCGTTGATCTTGATGCAAGAAGAAAAAATCAGTCCGAGTCTATGAGTCAATGCATTGACGGGAGCGTTGTTCGCGTGATTGATAGGCTTTTTTGCTATCATGATTTTGATCTGCAGCATGTATGGGTACAAAAAAATGATTCTTACCGGTATGGTGTTGATTACATCCTTGACGGTTCTTGCAGCGTTCATGAAACTTACCGACTACGCATTGTCACTGAGCGGTATAGCAGCTATCATCCTTTCTATAGGAATGTGAGTGGATGCGAATATCTTGATCTACGAGAGATTGCGTGAAGAGCTTAAAGAAGGGAAAAGCATAAGATGAGCGATTGATAACGCCAAAGACAGAAGCCGGTCAGCTATCAGGGATGGTAACATCAGTACGTGATTGATAGCGTTTGTCCTCTTTTCCATGGGAACAAATATGTTCAAAGGATTTTGATCTATGATGCTTGTGACTATGTTTCTTACCTTATTTCTCAATGTACCATTAACCAAGATACTTCTTCATGTATTCTACGATCCGGAAAAAAGTAATTAATAATTTCTTCAGCATATTATCTTTTATTCATTTCCCATTTCTGTAATGAAACAAAAAATCTTTTTAATTATCGGTATTCTGCTCCTCAGTTTTTTCGGAGTATCTATCTATAATGAATTTATGGCCAACCACACGTATTATCAGACTATGCTGGCAAGTTGGGATAATCGGAAATTAGTGATTCGGAGCATTATCGCGGTATGTATTCCTATCGCATATATCATCAGATCCAAAGTATTTTCCGTAAAGAGATTCTTCATATATATCATCCCATTGACGTTGATGGTGTATACCACTGCGTTCACGCTGATCAAAGATACCATCATCTGATGATCGGCATGATTCATCATCCTTATGCTCAATACCTTGATACTGTATTTCCTAGGAATGTATTTTGTCCTCGGTATCATGGCATTCGGAACATGGATATCCAAAACCTACATCAAGTTCAAAGAGACTAGACGGCAAGAGATGCTTATCAATTTCTGAATGTGACTCTGAGTTTTCTTGTTGATCGTATATATTTTCTCTATGATTCATTTATTACGATGAATCGTAATCCGGATCCTTTTTGTGGGAATCGGATATATCTATTATCGTACAAAAGCTGATATGCTTCCCTACAAAACCATCATCAGCGATATCGCCGACGAATTTAGAGGAGAAAAACTGAAAGCTAATCGGCGAAAACGATTATGAATCATACTCTTAGCGGTTTCACTTATCTACTATCTCTATGGATTCCAATTATCGTTCATCCCGTATTCAACCGCATGGGATGCTAATCATGAATATATGTATATCCCGAGAGTGCTTGCACAAAGCCATGGAGTGCTTCGAGGTAATGTAGGACCAGCGGCAGCAGCGCCATATCTCCGGCATATTTTTGTTACATTCCGGTTTGCACTCATACAGCCTATCAAAAGCCGGTTTTGGCTAGCACCGGATACGATAGCCGTAGCGATGAACTTCCTTAGTTGAGTATTCGTTCTTATTTTCTGAACAGGACTCATCAAGGAAGTATTGACGTATTTCTCTCCGAAAAAAGAGGAAAAAGATGAAGAAGATATTACTACAACACTTGGTATGTATAGCGGATGGATGATGCTGCTCTTTTGGCTTACGAGCTGAATGGGAGCGTTCTTGGTCTTCGTAGATAATAAGAGTGATTTGTGAGTGATGGCATTGACGATCTTAGCGATCCTTTCCGGATTCATCTTCCTTAAATATATCCTCGATAATCGTGAACATGGACTCAAGCTTCATCGGGATTCGCTCAAATATATCATCATCTCGTGAGTGATGTTTGCTCGAGCAGGCATGGCTAAACCGACAGCATTTATCGATATGGCACTCTTTGGATTATTGCTCCTAGGACTCTGGATAGATAGCATTGTCGCTATCGGAGCAGGTATCATGACGGTAGGAATCACGTGAGTATTGAAAATCGCTAATGCACCGGATATGATGACTCCTGCAGCAGGGAAATATATTGTTGTGATAGGATTGATCGTAGTCGTTCTCGGATTGGTAAGGATGATGATGAACAAAAATAAAGCCCAAGGAAATCTTTCAGATAAAAAAAGGTTATTCAAATATATATGCATTTGGGCAGTGACATTAGCGGTGACCTTGCTTGTCTTCAAATGACCGAACATGCTGATCAAAGGAATCAATGATCACACCCTTACTCCAGGAAATTTCATAAAAAGCATTCTCCTGGGAAAACAAGATCAATCAAAACCATTACTGGCTGCTACGGATACTAAGGCATTAGCACTACAAACAGCAGTAGACACAACAGTAGTAAATACCGCTGTCTTATCTCCTGAACAATGCAAACAAACAACGTTCACCAAAGAAGAGTTGAGCGGTGGTATCAAAAAAGCGGTAACTACGAATGAGGATGTGGGAAGATATATCGGATATGGCCGGAAGGAAATTGATAAGGGTGGAGGGCTCAATCTCGGATATGGATTGCTTAGGATATTCTATCCAAACAATAATACCTGTTATGGAGTGAATGCAGCAGCGAAATTGCTTTGTGTAAATGCACAAGCGATAGATAACTTCAATGTTCCGACACTTCAGAAACTCTTTACACAAGTGCAGCCAGGGACCAAAGCATATGATCTCTTGAGCTGAGCGCTTGCTGCCTATGCAGTCAAAGGAAGCGGAACAGTCATCAACCCTACAGAATACAGAGATCAGATAGTCGCACTGAGAGGTTATTATCAAGATCATGCAATTCAAACTCAAGCAGGAAAAATCAATATACCCTATAGATATCTTGTACCATTCAATATCGTCTTCAATCGATCATTACAGAATCTCAGCAGTTATTATACGGATATCGGATTTGTATGGTTGATGATCATGGCATTGTTAGTGCTTGGATGTATTTATGCAATATGCAACGCAAAACATTTCAAGCAAGATACCAATCTCGTCGTGCTTTCAGGAGTGACCATTATAGGACGAGCAATCTGGCGGATTATCGGATGAGGTATCCTCCGGTATGGAATGGGACTTGTCATACGGACCGTCATCGCAGTAGCTATGATTTTCAGGGATATGTTTGAACATTCCAAGGATGAAAAAGACAAGACTATGATCTACATTATTCTCTTCCTTTTTGCTATCCGAGGATTAGTGCAATTCGTACTCAACTTTGTAAGAATCTCTTCACAAGGCGGATGAGGTCCTTTCCTTCGATACAAGATGAATAACGGAAAGACTACAGAGATCACCGACACGCTTCAACAGAAAGAAGTAGTGAAAGCAGGATACGGACAAAAGGATGTTTTCGATCTCCAATTCCCTCATTATAATAAATTCATTGACTACGTAAAAAATAGACCGAACAAAGATGGGGTTTTGATTGCAGGAACCTATATGGCATACTTTTTGGACAATCAACACAATATCAGAAATGATGGAATGCTTGATCGATTCCGAGAACAGAATAGTGACGGTAATCTCTGTAAATCGTATCAGAGGCTTGTAGACAGCAATCTCAAATATCTCGTCATCGATCCGAATATCGGAACCGTGGTAATGTGAGAAGGAAATGAATCACTCTTCAATAGATTCTTTGCCAAGAGAGATCCGGTCACTGGAAAGATCCAAGAGGACGGAGCGATCAGTGATTTAGTCAAACTCCGGAAAGCAGGATATATCAGTTTATTCTCAACAAATAATTTATGAGCGAAATATGCATTCAGTTTGGACGACGCTACGCTTATCGCAAAATTCGGAGCTATGTCTGCTGATGATCTGGTTTTCCTCAGAGCTAAGCTTTCAGTTGCAAGATTCTTCCCGGATTCACAAACCTTGCTTAACTTCATCGGAGAGACATTTACAAATAGGATAGCTGATGGACAAGTGATAGGTGATATCGCTGATGTCTATGGAAAGGTGGTTGATGAAAATAAACTCTTCCCTATAGCGGCAAAAATCCTTGAACAACAATGAGCTTCAGAAGAACTCACTAAAACCATTGAATGACTTTCCCAGGATGAACGTTTAATTCTGACACAATATCTCGGACTAGTGAATCTTGTTAAAGCGAATAATCCTCAATATCAGGAATTCGTTAACAATATCCTCGGTCAAAGTCTCGGCGGAGGAAGTCAGCTTATAGTCTTCGAACTCAATTAAATTTAGAATTTAGAAACCGAAATACAATTTAGAAAAGGAAAAAATTTAGAATTTCTAAATTCAAGATTCTAAATTCTAAAGTTTCTAAATTCAAAATTATAAATTATCTTTTAATCGTTTAGTCATATAGTCATGAAGTTAGATGTTTCTGAAATTAAAAAAAATACCATCGTCGAAATTGATGGTCAGTTGTATAAAGTAGTGGATTTTGCATTTATGCAGATGCAGCAAAGGCAAGGAAGCTATTCTTTTAAAATGAAGAATCTCATCACTGGCGGTGTGCAGACATTCACCTACAAATCTGGGACTGTTCTCGAAAAAGGTGATGTAATCACCAAGAACGCAATCTTCTTATATAGTGCAGGAGACAGCTATACGTTCATGGAAAACGATACCGGAGAGATGCATGACTTGGACAAATCCATGGTCGATGATATCACAGGATATCTCAAAGAGAATATGGACTGTTTCGTTATGGTCTACAAAGGAAATGTCATCAGCGTCATCTTGCCGCCGACCGTTTCGTACAAAATAGTTTCCACGGTTCCCGGCGTGAAATGAGATAGGGCGCAAGCAGGAAAAAAGCCGGCCAAGATAGAGACCGGGTTGGAAATCATGATCCCGCTCCACAAGAACGAAGGAGATACCGTGACATTAAATACGCTTACAGGTGAAACAAACTAATTAGCATACTAGCAAAAAAAGAGCTTTCATCAGCTCTTTTTTTAAAAACTTATAAACCTATTTATCTGACTGAAATACTTCTATATTCCGTTTGCCTTCCGGGAGATTATTCTTCATGATCCGCGGATTCAACTTCTTGACTTCGTAATATCCCAAATTATTTTTTCTCGCTCGATCCGCTAGATCGTCCACTTGTTTCACGCTCATGCTCTTGGTTACGAACGGGCTGTACATGTCGCCTAGATTCTTACGATCAAAGAAACTGTATTTATGCTCCCGTACATACTTCATCGCTAAAAGTCTGAAGACATATCTTGAGGTTTCGTTGTTCAATCGAAGGTCGTAGAAATTATTCGTGTACTGTGATTCCAAACTATTCTGCAATCCGTTTTCGCCTCTGTTGTAGGCGGCGGCCACGAGCGTCCGCTTGTTGAACAGTTTTCATAATTCCTTCAGATGATTGATAGCCGCCGCCGTGGACTTAGCGACATCATATCTCTCATCGACAAACTCATTCACCAGCAAACCATATTTTTGCGCGGTGCCCGGCATCAATTGCCGCAATCCTGCAGCGCCTGCCGAACTGACTACATTCTCCCTCAATGCGCTTTCGATGACCGGGATGTATTTGAAGTCGTCAGGAAGATCTGCCTTTTTGAGTGCTTTTTCTATCGTCGGGATGATCAGATTCCATCTTTTGTAGATCATGATGAATTGCGCTTCATTGATTTCCAGCAACGCGACTTCCCTGTCAAACCTTTCGATATTCAACACATACTTTCCGTCAATTGGCATTGTTTCGCCAGCAAAATTTAAGTTATTATTGAGATTGAGATACACTCATCTCTTTCCTCCGTTCATCAGGAAGATGATGATCAAAACGAGGATGATGACGAGAATAATCCTCCAGAAGATTTTTTTGTCAGCATAATATTTCTGTATCTGTTCTCGCATGGATATTGATTACAAGATAAATTACTTCGCTAGTTATATACAAGTCTACGCGTGTTTTCAAACTCAAATATTTAAACGCTCTGCTCGGGTCATAAATATTTGTCTCCCTTTACAAAAGGGAGAGGTATCCGCATTTCGCGGATGAGGGATTTCGTGTCGCACGACTTAAATCCTCCTGTGCTTCCGCACCACCCCTCCTTTTCAAAAGGAGGACAAAATATAAAAAATCCTACCATCGACCTTTCAAAAACATCTTTCTTTTTGTTTATAAAATAACTATACTAGACAAAATTTATCCTCTAATCATTTGGTTATGATTATCGTATGAATAACCTGAACACTCGGTGCAGGAAAAGGCACCATCGTGGACTATCTTGTCCAGAAGAAATGATTCCAGCATTTTTCCGTGAGAGCGTATTTGATCCAAGAGATAGAAAAGAGAGGAATGCCCGTGAATAGGGACAGTATGGTCATCGTAGGCAATGACCTTCGTGCAAAATACGGTTCCTCCTATATCGCTGAACAATTGTATGAACAAGCGAAACTCAGCGGAAAGAATGCTATCATCGAAAGCTTGAGAGCAGTCGGTGAAGTGGAAGCGCTCAAAGGGAAAGCGAATTTCTATTTCTTCGCAATCGATGCGGATCCGAAGATCAGATATGAAAGAGTTGTATTGAGGAATAATGAAAGCGATCATGTATCGTACGAAAAATTTATCAGTGACGAACAAAGAGAGATGGAGAACGAAGATCCCACCAAACAGAATGTCGCTAAATGTATCCAAATGGCTGACCATATATTCATCAATAACGGAACTTTCGAAGAATTGAATGCACAGATAGAAAAAGTGATAGCTAGCTTTAACATCTAATATATATCATGAATATAATAATAACACCAGCTACTCAGGAAGATTATGATGGATTTGTCGAGGTATTCAAGGAAGTGGAAGAGTTCCATAGACTTCAAGTACCTTGGAAATTCAAAAAACCTGAACCGGAACTCTTCGCTAAAGACTATTATACAGAGATAATCACGAATCCTAATTCCAAAATTTTGTTAGCTAAAGATGGTGAATATGTTGTATGATTTATTATGGCAGTAAAAAAAACAGCTAACCCTATACCTGTTTTACAACCAAGAGACTGGATTGAAATAGACGATTTAGTTGTACAGGAAAAATATAAGAAACAATGAATAGGGAAGATATTACTCCAGAAAGTAGAAGATCGGGCGAAAGAGAATAAAATAAGCGATCTAGAATTTAATGTATGGGACTTTAATGAATGAGCAATTAAGTTTTATGAAAAAGCAGGGTTTACAGCAATCTCACATAGGATGAGAAAAATTATAAAATAGTCGTTTTACCGTATAATTGTTCAATATGAGAATACCTATAGGAATCTCCAATAGACATGTGCATTTAGGCCAGGGCGAAGCTGATAAGCTTTTCGGACCATGATATGAATTCAAGAAATTCAAAGACATTACTCAGCCAGGCCAATACGCCTGCGAAGAAACCGTTACGCTTGTCTGAGAGAAATGAAAAATAGAGAAAGTGAGAGTGATGTGACCCAATAGAAGAACCACGCAAGTGGAAATCATGGTTGGCGACAATTTCATACTGTGAATAAATGCGCCTATCGAAGTATCCGGAGAAACCAAGGATCTGGCATATATCAAAATCGTCGGCCCGGCTGGCGAAGTCTACGGACCGTTTGCATTGGTTGCACAGAGACATCTGCATTGCACGGTCAAGGATGCACAGGAATTAGGGATCAAAAACAATGATTTGATAAAAATGCGTGTCGGATGAATCAGATGATTAATTTTTGAAAATGTAGATGTCAGAGCGAGAGACGATTATGCGTTGGATTTCCATGTCGACATCGAAGAAGCAAACGCTGCTGGTATCAAGCCAGGAGATCGAGCAGAACTCATAAAATAGACTTTAGTTTTTAGTCGATAGATTTTAGCATATGAAACTCTTTTCACTCCTTCATCCAAAGAAGAAATATACGCTGGTCATCTCGTGATGATGAACGAGAGGGTTTTATGCGTTGGGGATTTTGAAGTGACTGGAAGAATTGTGATACAAAGATAAAATCCAAGCCATCTACGGAGTAAGCGCGTGAGCGATTGCAGGATGCTATCGGTCAGCTGGATATTCCGCTCAAGAGATTTACGATATCTTTATTGCCGATCACGCGTTTTGATTCTCTTCAATCAATATTTTTTCCAAACAGAGTTTACTGAAACTCAATTACTTCGAAAAGAAATTTATCAAGGATCTGCCAAAAAAAATAATCGACCTCAAAATAAAGACCTATATCTGAACCACCAACACCAAAACATGAAAATTCCTTTTATTCGACAAAGGTGATCTGACTCCTATCCTTCTTGCTAGTGTCTCCATCCCGGGAATATTCCCTGTTGTCCATTATCAGAACCATGTCCTGATGGACGGAGGAGCGACGAATAATTTCCCGGTCGATGTCGCGAAAAAGAGATATCCGAAAAACGATATCATCGGTATCGCGCTTAATAAATACCAAGAGAATCAGAAAATAAAAAATATCTTCGATACCTTATCGGTTTCATTCGAGATTCTTCTCAGACATCATACCATAGAAAACATGACGTCGGTCAAACATCTTTTCTATAAGGACCTTCCGCTCAAGGTCTTGGATATCAGCAAAAAAAATATGCACAAGGCATATCTTCAAGGATACGAGGATTGTATGAGACACTTCAAATAATCAAAAAACTACATTCTGATCTCGCAATGCTGGACATAACGTTCAGCTATTTTTTTGAATTCTTCCAATTCTTCTTCGCTGAACGGTGTCCCTCAGAAATCAGGATCAAGCGTATTCCCTCCGATATAATTCTGGAGATAATAATGTTTTGCACCTCTGATATAGACTGCCATATTCTCTACATCATCAAGCGTATGAAGTCACTTAGCGACCGTAGTCCTATATTCGTAATCTATCTTGCTTTCCAATAATATCTGCAACAACTTCTGGAAACTGAGATAAAACTCTGCTGGCTGTTCAAGTCCGACAGCGTCTCCGTAACAATGCATAGAATGTTTCAGATCGACTGCTACATAATCCAAAATCTTATCCTGGATCATCCTTTTGACGATCTGATAATCCCTTCCGTTCGTATCCAATTTGACGAGGAATCACATCTCTTTGCACCTCTTGGCAAAATCGTATAAGTCTTGTTGTAAGGTAGGTTCTCATCAACAGATACTCACTCAATCCAAAAGTCATTTTCTCGCTCTCAAAAAGTTGAAAAAAGCGTCTTCCGGAATCAAATCGTTTTGGAACAGCATCATTTTTTCCGGCAAGACACATTCAGGGTTATGGCAGAAATTGCAGCGGAAATTGCATCATTGTGTGAAAACTACACAAGCGATCTTGCCTGGGTAATCTATCATTGTCGACTGTTGTATTCACGCAATTTTCACGGCTGATAATTTCTCAGTAAATAAAAAGTAAAGTTTTTCTTAGGACAGTGGTGATATGTAAGATCTGCCTATTAACTTTACTTATATGTTAGTGTTTATATATGGTTCCTGCAAGGTAATTTTTGATCACCTTCTCGCTAGGGAAGTAGAGCGGTACAGGAAGCTTGTCCAGAGCGAATCGTCACCGTTGGGTGATTTCGTCAGGCTCCATGACCTGCGGTTCTCATTCCACGTCTTCCGCTAAGAATCCTATCGTCACATAATGTTTGTCCGGTACCATATCGTTGGTTATGCTGATGATCTTGATCGTGTCTGTGTTGATTTTGAGTCCTGTCTCTTCAAGCGTTTCGCGGGCGCATAACTGTTCGAAAGTCTCATGAAAATGCATCTTACCTCCGGGCATCGTCCGTGTTCATTCACCATGAAGTTCGGAACTTGCTTTGACGGGATCCACATGCCTTTGTCCGAGAAGGACTTTTCCCTCTCTGAGGATCATCACTCCGAAGCCGACTCCTACATTAGTGTTTTCTGCCATGTTTTTTTACTTGTTGATATAAATTAGCTGTTTTCACATGCGCATCCGCATCCTACGAATTCCATTTGCGGTCCGAATTGTCTGACGAATGTTGAGTTAGCGGTTTTTCATTCATCGAAATACTTTCTACTGTAGAATTCTGATTTTTTACCGATGTTGTAGTGACTCACGGGTCTGAGGTATCACATTACGCGAGTGAATACCTGGCATGGAGTCCTGTGGATCTCCAGTCCGTCTTTGTTGTAGAAAGTTTGCATGGCGCCAATTTTTGTTACAAAGATAAAGGGGATTATTCTTTGATTTTTTTCTCTCTGATGATTCTGAGTTTTTCCGGATCTGAGGTATGCTTCTGTCTGATATCCATATTGAATTCATCTCCTGCGTATCCGAGTTCCTTATCGCATTTCGGACAGTAATCGTGCTCTCCTATGACATATCCGTGTTTAGGACAGATGGAGAAGACCGGTGAGATAGTGATGTACGGAAGCTGATAGTTCGATATGACTTTCTTGACGAGCTGCTTGCATGCTTTGGCGTTGGAAATCCTTTCTCACATGTAGAGGTGTAAAACTGTTCCTCAAGTGTATTTGCATTGCAATTCATTCTGTTGTTCAAGCGCCTCAAACGGGTCATCGGTATAGCCAACCGGAAGCTGGGTAGAGTTGGTATAATACGGTGCGTCGTGCGTTCCTGCTTGGATGATGTTCGGAATCTGTTTCCTATCTTCTTTTGCAAATCTGTACGTGGTTCATTCCGCTGGCGTAGCTTCAAGATTGTAGAGGTTTCCTGTCTCTTCTTGGTATTGTTTGAGCATATCTCTCATGAAATCCAATATCTCAGTTGCGAATTTTTTTCCTGTGGCAGTAGAAATATCTTCTTTACCGTTGGTAAAGTTGAGGATAGCTTCATTCATACCGTTGAGACCGATAGTTGAAAAGTGGTTCCTGAATGAATGGAGATATCTTTTGGTGTAGGGATATAATCCCGCATCCAACCATTTTGTAATCTCTTTTCTCTTGAGTTCAAGAGATATTTTGGACAAATTCATGAGGTAGCGGACCTGGTTTTTGAAACCTTCCATATCGTTCTTGCAGTTATATCCGATCCTTGCCATATTGATGGTGACCACTCAGATGGAACCCGTCATCTCCGCTGATCAGAAGAGTCCTCCTCATCTTTTTTCCAACTGGGTTAAATCCAATTGCAATCTGCAACACATGGATCTGACATTTCCTGGTTTATAGGCGTCAGGGTTCTCGACTTTGGTGACTTTACCGCTTTTATCCTTGATGACTTTGAATTGCGATCCGATGAAGTTCTGGAAATACGGGATTCCGTATTTAGCCGTCATTTCAAAAAGCAGATCGATATCCGGATCATCCCGTGGGAAGTCCTCAGTGATATTATAGGTCGGAATAGGGAACGTGAATACTGATCCTGTCCGATCTCCTGTAGTATATACTTCGATAAGCACCCTATTGAGCAATTTCATCTCATCTTCGAGTTCGCTGAATTTTTTGTAATAATATCCTTTTTCTATCCCTCAGAGCATAAGCGCTTTGTCTTTCAGATCTTCAGGGCATTTCCGGTCGAGCGTGATATTGGTGAACGGTGTCTGGGTTCCCCAACGTGAAGGGACGTTCAATCCGAAGATGAAATTCTGCATCTGCTGAGTGACGTATTTATGTAATTTTTTGTCTATAACTTCTTTTTTTGCTGCAGGACTAGAAAACTTCATACCCATATCCTCAAGTTCTTTTTCTTGTTCCATTTTATATTTATGGATGAACGGAGCCAAGTAGGTATCGAAGGAAGAGAACGCTTGTGCACCAGCCCGTTCGTTCTGGAGCGTTCAGAAAAAATTGATCATCTGGTTGACTGCTGCCTGAAGGTTTTTCGGCGGTGCTGATTGTACCCTATTGCTTAATCCGTTGAATCCTTCTTCGAGCAATTGCCTCAAACTCCGTCCTGCACAGTATCAGGAAAACATATCCAGATCATGGATATGAAAATCTCACGCTCTGTGAGCGCTTCCTATATCTGCAGGATAGATATGGCTCAGCCGATAATTGGCGATCACCTTTCCTGAAACATTCAGAATCAATCCTCCGAGCGAATATCATTGGTTGCTATTTGCGTTTACTCTCCGATCGCTTTGATCGAGATATTCATCCATGGTTTTTCCTACCTCGACGACGACGCTTTCTTGCGCTCTCGACTCAAATCTCTTTTGGCGGTATAAGATATATGCTTTGGCTACGGTATCATGACCTTCTTTTACCAATACCTGTTCTACGGCATTTTGGATGACTTCGATATCAGGGATCTCTTTCCCTACTTTCCTTTCGACTTCTTTGCTGACTTTCTTGGCAAGGATAGGCACGTCTTTGAAATCCGTTCCACCTACGGCTTCTATCGCGCGTTTGACAGCGATTTCTATTCTGCTGATATCGAAATCGATAATAGCGCCATTTCTCTTTCTTACTTTGTAGATAGCCATCCTTACAAATTATTGTTACATGGTAAATGATATATGATAGATTTTTTTTAGTTTTTTTGTATTTACAATTTCTAGAAAACATATAAAATATACAATATATTGTGGTGCGCGGAAAAAAGTAGCCACTATATATAGTAAGGTCACTGCATTGCAACGGAAAATTCGTTAAAAAAAATTGTAGCAAAAATATGTATTTTAAGCCGGGATTGTGATGAAGTTTTTTATAAATATTTAAACGCTACATTAGTTTTTTTGTGACCATAAACAAACCCCTACTCGCCTAGGCGAGACTCTTCCCCTTAACAGGGGACCCTAATTACGAGAAGCCTCCCTGAGACCAAAGGGAATCCAGCTCAGCTGGATAAGGGAAGAGGTATCCGCATTTAGCGGATGAGGGATTTCGTGTCGCACGACTTAAATCCTCCTGTGCTACGCACCACCCCTCCTTTTCAAAAGGAGGACAAATTATATACAATAAAAAAAAATACGAAACTGCAGTAGCTTCGTATTTACTATTATAGATATTTGTTTTAGATGTTCTTAAACTTATACAACTCAAGTCCGTTGATCATTCATGATCTTTCGTCGGTAATCGATTCATTCGCCTGCACGATGATGATCTTGTCGTCGAGAGAGATATTACCTTTGAAGATGATCCTGATCATTTCCTTTCAAATTCTTTTCAGATTCTCGTAACTGAATGACTGCGAAATCTTATATCCTCTCACACCTCGGAGCATATTCAGATATCTGTAATTTTCATCGTTCTTCGTAAACGCGATGATCGGCACTCTCGGTTTCAGACTTGAGAGCCTTCACGCGGAATAACCGTTCTCCGTATACAATACCATCGCTCTCACATCCACTTCCTGAGTAGCTCTGTGCGCGTTGTAGATGATATAATCTCTCACCATGAATTCGTTGTTCGCATAGAAACGCGTCAATTCCTGCGGTGCGATTTTCAATTCCAATTTATCCAATGTGTCTGAAAGCTGAGTGATCATATTCAGCGGATCATCTTCTTGGAGCAGGGTATCGAGCATGTACGCATCTGCCGCCATGTTCGAAAACTTCTTGAGCCGGGTTTCGTTGATGAGCTGATATTTGTTCTTTTCGAATTTTCCTACGAAGGTGACAATCGCCGGCTTACCGAGGACTTTGCATTTTCTGACCAACATCTCTTCATTAAGCTTCATCGCTTTCATCGCTTTCTCGATTTTTTCAAATACGAAAATCAATCCATCTGAGATATCCAAGAGATCGTCTATATTTTCCAATGCTTCCGTAGTTTCTATCTTTGCGAGGATTTTCATGTTGCCTGCGTTCTTGGTTTTGAGGAAATTTTTCAGCTCGATGATATCGTCTCTTGTTTTCACTAAAGAAGGCGCCATGACATGGATACCGTATTCCAATCACCATAAGATATCATGCTTGTCTCTCTCGCCGAGGAACGGTAGATTCAGATCATATTTATGAAAAAACACCCTATCAAACTGGATGATCCATCCTCATTCCAATACTTCGCACATGATCACATTATCTTTCGCGGATTTGATCTTGATCACGACACCGCTTTGCTGGAAACTTATCTGCTGTCCCACTTTCAATTCTTTCAGAAACGGCGCATCCATGAATATCTTCTTATCGTGTTCCTGTGCGTATTCGCTGTAGTCGATCTCTATCGTTCATCTTGCTTTGACTTTGATATCCAAGACGTTCTTTACTCTGATGTCATTACCTCTCGTCTCCATCATAATCGTTTTACTGTTATCCAACTTCATGATGGTGTCGATGTATTTCTTATTGTTGTCGTCGAATCCACCGGATAAAGAGATCCTGAATACGTCGACCATATTGATGACTTTGGAAAGTACAGTCTCTTTGGCGAGGGTAGGACCTACACCGGCGATGATCTTTGAAAAATGGAAGTTGTTCATGATATATTACGAAGAGATTAAAAAGCTTTTTTAGTTGGAGGACATTCAAACCCTCCTTCGTTTCCTCCCTTATCAGGGAGGCTTCGAGCCTAGAGTTTATTAGTATCTACGATGACGAATCATTTTTTGCTTAATGTCTTCACTAACTCCTTATTCTTGATCGTGACCATGCCGCGATCATCGGCAGTGAAATACGCGACTTCGTCGCCGACAAGGAAACAGATGCTCTGACCTGCAAATTCCTGCGGGAAGATGATGTCGGTTCTTGCATTCTTTTTCGGGCTGCTCACCTGAGTTTTCACGTCTAGGAGCGGAAGCTCGTCGAAGCTTTTGATATCTATCTTCAATCCGAGATTTTTTTCCAGATCATTGATATTCGCTCCTGCTTTTCCTATGACACGTCATTTGTACATCTCCGGAATATACAGCGCTAAGGTTGAAGAGCCTTTGATTTTCAGCAGAAAATCGCATGGCAATAATTGCTGCAATTTCTGCGTGATGGTATGTTTCGCATAATCGGATAATGCGGATTTCCCTTTGCTCTGGATTTTTCATTCACCGTTGATATCACCGCTCAGCGGCATGACGACTATCTGTTCTCCGAAAGTATATATTTCGTATTCCACTTTTTTCGTAAGGAAACTTGTTATTATTATCACCGGTCTCGCGAGATCTTCCGACTCCATGCCTTCAGGGACTTTGACCGTGAGTTGCAAAGTATATATTTGTTCAATTACTCATTTGTTTATATAGATGACGGTATCAATCACTTGCGGAATCACTCCCATTTCAATCGTTCCCAAAAATCTCTGGATGCTATCCACGGCTCTGGTTGCATGGATCACGCCGACCAATCCTATTCCCGTCAATCTCAAGTCCTTGTATAATTCGAAATCGGATTTATTCCTCACTTCGTCATACACGGTATAATCCGGTCTGGAAAGAAGTAATATATCTCTCACTTCATCATGTGATCCGTACGGAAACTATATTGGACGACGTCGTCGGAGACCATCAAGTCACGAGGCGATTCAATCGTTTTGATGATGTTATGGTCTTTGTGATAGACATCCACCAACGCTTGCGCGAAGGTCGTCTTTCCGCTTCCTGGCGATCATGAAACCAAAATACCTTTTGCCTGATTCCTTAAAAGATCATATACTTCTTTATCGAGATTATAATCTTCGATCGTCAGTAATTTTATCGGTTTGACTATCGTCATCTCCAATCCGTCGGAAAGTGGAGGATAGACGATCACTATTCTGTACGGTCCGAGCTGAAGGACTTTAGAAAGCTTTCTGTCGATTTCCATGACGCCATCTTCTCTGCTATCTATCTCTTTGTAGATATCGTCGATGAATTTGTTCATCTCTTCCTTGTTCAACGATTTCGTATCGACGACCGGTTTCCGATTTCCCGGAGTACCTTTTTTTCTGATGATGGGGCGGCCTTCCTTGATGTGGAAGGACATCGTCGTCTCGTCGAAGTATTGGTCGAGGAATGAATTTCAGATGATCTGTTGCATAGTTTTCTGTCTAGTTGGTAAAAAGGTTTTTTAGCTGAAGGACAAACCCCTCTTCGTTTCTCCCCTTATCAGGGAGGCTTCTAGTATGTTATTCGAAGTAGGCGCAGGTGTATTTTCACGTTTTCGTAAGTTGTCTGGTCGTGATGTCGAATGTCCTTGTCTCTATGTATCCGTTGTATGTAGCAGCACAATGAGGTGCATCCGATGGCATGTTTTCCAGTCATTGATATTCGTATCGTATCGTATAATAGAATTGTATGATATTGCCTTTCAGTGATAATGAGTTTGAAAGTCCTCCGTAATAATTCGTTTCGAATATCTTCATTTTAGTTTGGAGATCATAGATAGCCAACGTCCTGGAGCCGGCGCTCGTTCAAATATCGAGAATGAGATAATGGTCCAGAAGCTTATACACGTATTGCGCATCTCCGTTCACCAACGATAAGACGGCATTTCCCGCTTTGTCCTGGACGTAGATGTCTTCGCCTACGTTGCCGCCTCTGCCGATAGTCTTCACTATATATTGTTCGTTGGATACCGTGGAATTCCTGGTATCAATATTTTTATTCCCGATCACTGAATTGATTCTCTGAGCGATGTCCGTGTTCGGATTGTTGGTTATATATCTGTATCCGAGCCATCAGAGGACGACGATGACGATGAGGATCAAGAATTTTTTCATGAATAAAATTTAGAATTTAAAATTTAGAAATCAAAATTTAGAATTTAGAAATATATTCTAATTAGCAGTTTCGCCGGGGCATGGAGTGAATTCGCAGTTAGGGCCGGTTTCGGTGACGTAGCTGCCGTCCGGGCATTGCTTGGCGAGCATGCTGCAGACTTTGCCTGCGCTGCCGGTGCTTGCTCATGCGCTTGGTGCTCAGCATTCACCTCTCATATATGCTCGTTCTTCACATGATGTTCCATCAGGAAGATGACACATACCGTATTGGCCTCATGTTCATTCGAGTATTTCAAGCGTTCATCATTTATTTTCGCAGTTGACCGAGGCAGGATTAGCCATGCCGACAGTTCATGTGGTTTCCGTTCAGGTTGCGTATTCATTGCATTTCGGCTGACCTGGGGTTTCACAGTACATCAATGTACATGCGTCAGGTCTACCATCTTTCACTGAACAATTATTACAGCCGTCGAAGTAACTTGTACAATTCGTCAGATCCATTCATGTCCGTACATATTCTAGACATTGCGGTTCAGCTGGAGTTTCACAGTACATTTTTGTACATCCGCCGATCACGCCGCCAGAAACCATACAGGTATTACAGCCATCGAAATAGCTGAGACAGTTTGTGAGATCAACTCCTGTTTGTTGTGTACCTGTTTCTATATTGATTCCGAGCGTTGTCAGGATTTTCTGTGAGATAGGCAATGTCGGATTCTTTACGACGTAAAGGAAACCGAATCAAAGCAAGAGAAGTAAGAAGAGGAGTCGAAGAAGTTTTTTCATGGAAGTAGGATTTAGAATTTAAAATTTAGAAACATATAGAATTTAGAAACGTATAGAATTTAGAAAGAAACGAATTTAGAATTTAGACGATGTCGTTCGTGCAGTAGAAGAAAAAAGGACTTAGATGTTTTCGTCCTTGGTGGTGATGATACATGGGTTACATGTTTTGTTTAGAAATTATACATAATATAATGGGTAAATTGGTTATCTTAACGGCAGTGTTATATTGATTTTCTTTGAAATTTCAATATAAAAGCATAAAGTCAGCGGAAGTTATGGCTTTTTACCTAGTATTTTTGTGATGACTTTTAGCGTAAACGGTATCAAACAAGCGAAAAACGAGAAGTACAATGTGGAGATGCTGGTCTGTGTAGACGCGTCATTGCTTGCCAGAAAAATTCTCGAAGAACATACTATTCTGATCCTCTCGCTCAAGGAATTTTCTACGGAACCGAAAACGTTCGGAGACATCTATTTCACGATCGACCTTGATTCCCAAGACATAACCATCGTGACAAAATATACCGATATCCAGGAAGCGGCTAACTTTTTCACGTTGATCGGATTCGACATCAAAACTATCAACAGCTACTCCAAACCGTTAGCGAAAAAAAATAGTGACGATATCATCGCTGCCGCGAAAGCCGAGGCAGAGAAAAAAAAGGAAGAAGTCCGGAAGGAGATCCTAGAAAAAGAGACGGAAGAAAGGAAAGTCTATGAGGACGCACATCTGGAATCAGCGAAAAAAATAATTTTAAGGGTATTCGAAAAAGTCGACGAATGCACCAAAAGATCGGCTTCTACGATTTCATTGCAAGATACGAAGAAACTCAAGATGCTCGTCGAAGAACTTAAAAAACTTCGTATGGGTACCAACTTCGAAAAGATTAGAGAAGTCATTCAGGATATTTTCAAAATGATAGAAGCGATAAATGATGTCTATTATGCGAGCATACAAAATCCCAACGATACGATTTCACCGGAATCTTTAGTGACTCCCGTAGATGTAGACAAGGAACTTGAACGCATGGAAAATGTAAAAATTCTGAAATCACTTCACGCACATATCTCACTCAAGAACCAGGACTACGCGACATTCGGATCATCCGCAATCTTCCGAAAATTCCTCCAAAAAGATTTCTTACTCAAGATAGCTGATTTACCATCGCTCTTATATTCGCTCTACGACGTGACAGAATTTGTCTTATTGATCGTGGTTACGTTGTTGTGAATTTATACTTTAGCTAACGAACTCTACCTCTTCTCGACCAACCAATTCGGCCTCGCGTTCTCGCTCGTCAGTATGGGAATCCGAGGAGCCGTCATCTTCGCTGCAAGATATTTCAGAAATAAATCTGTGGGAAAGCTTTTATTGATCATGATATTGGCGATATTGATGCATTACCTTATGATGCGAGTGGTGACGACGAATTTCGCGTTGTAAAAAACAACAAACCCTCCCTATATCCCTCCCTTAACAGGGCGGGACTTTACTGCTGAGGCTCCCCTTGTTAAGGGGGAAAACGAAAGGGGGTTTGTCAGACTAACATACTATTTTACCTTACTACATATTCATGTCTCTACTCCTTCTCTCACTCTCCGTCCTCGGCTTCGTGCTTTTCTTCTATGGCATCGGGCTACGATACTTGGCGCTGATTCCGCTGATATTTCTCGGGATGTTTTTCTGATATTACGGGGGAGGGAAGATGGCCAAAGTCAAATGATCTGAAGTGTTGCAGAAATATTCGCTCTATGTCGCATGGATCATCATCATGGCCGGACTCTTCGGTGTGTGTAATTACTTTGGCCTCGATGCCACGATTACGGCATTATCACTGCTTACGCTCAACTTAGTGCTCCGAGTCGGTTCGCAGCTGAGCGATTATAGAGACGGCAAGTCTGTCTTCCAGATAGGATTCTATTTCTGTATCGCGTTATTACTCGTCATCTCGTTAGCATTAGGTGGGCGAGTCGCGTTTGGGAACGTGTTCGCGATGTTACGGGTACTGCATTTGGGAGTTGTGGCGTTTATGATTTTCTTGGTCGGTCTTCATCAGCCCGTCGAAAAGTATATGTGGTATAAGTTAGGAGTCTTGTCGTTGGGGACAATCTTCCTCGTCGTATTTGATCAGATAAAAAATATATATCTTGCCCTTACGGTCAATTCATTGATCCTTACCGGGTTGTATTATCTCGTGTATAAGGTCTTCCAATTCACGCCGGTGTCAGCGGACAAAAAGAAAGATGTCTCCGTGAGACGTATCCTCGCAGGCGAGAGGATCACCGCACCCAAAAAAGTCTTCACGTCCAAGACCGTGGAAGCGTTGTACGGGTTTATGACTGCGATGCCGTGACGGACGAAGCAAGTCTTGGAGCTCTTCAACGTCATCCTTATCCTGATCCTCATCGTGTACTATATAACGCATATGGGTTCGTTCATGGCCGTCAATCATCTGCTCTATCGGGCGGTGATAGCGACCTTTATCGCTAACGTATTCCTGCTCAAGAAGGTGGGATACAACAGCGTCGTGCAGAACCTCGTCGTCTTCCTCGTGATCAATTTCGCGATCTACGTGAGCTTATTCTCGTATTTCAGCGGCGACGTAGGAGCGGTAGTCAGCCGAGGGATCATCCGGAACATCGTGAGTTCATCGATGATATTCTACGCGCACAAGGTGCCGATGTTAGCCAAGATATTCAGCAAGACGGATTATATGTACCGGATCGTAGCGAGTGTCGGAGCGATGATCGTCAACGTGATATTGCTTATGAGGACCGAGCTTCCCGGGGAATTGATATTCTTCTTGGTGTTGGTGTATTTAGGGTTGCAGAGTATGGTGTTATTTTACGCTGCTAAGTATTTGAGTAAGATACAGGTCTTGAACTAGCATATAGTATTTGTCAAAAATAGGGTTGACAATTAAAATGATAAATGTATTAATTTCTTTATCCTGTTATTTTTAATAAAAATGCCTACAGATGTTGATTACTCTAAAGAGTACAGAAAAAAACTTGGTTTTAGCAACCAGACCGTTATGAAGGATTTTTTTTCCGTAAAAGATATCGTTCCGGAAGTAAATTATGGTTACATTGATTTGCTTAATAAAAGACTTGTTGAAATTATTGCGAAAATAAACGGGATTGTTGTCGATTATTTGAAACCAAACAATCTGGAAAAATTTTGTGAGGAAAACATATATTCGGTATACAAGAAATTAAAGAACAACGGAATTATAGATCATATGAACAATCAATGAAGAAGACCTGAAGGCGTTTATTTCAATCGAATGAGGGGATATGTTGTTTCCAAATACTTCTTAAGGGCTCTTAGTATGGTTTTTGAAGTGGATGTTGAAAATATTGATTTTATAGGTGACGACGATTTTGAAAGTGTAGAAAAATTCAATAGAACCTGAAAAGCCGATTTAGAAGTTCATCTGCCTAAAGAAAACAAAATTAGAATTGAAATTCAATCTTGATTTAAAGGAATAAACGATATAAAAAAACACAAGGTTGACGAGGCAAAAAGAATTCGATCTGAAGAAAAAACGCCAACTGTTTGTATACATTTCGATTTGTTTAACTGACTGGTTGCGTTTGTAAGATTAGATCAAATTGACAATCAAAGCCAAAATTGGATAAAAAGAGAGCAAATGGAAGGACAAGTGGTTTTTAACATAGACCAGAACCCAAATTATTTTGCTTGGAAACTAACCGACGACCCTGTGAAATATAAAAACTTAGATTTAGATGTTAATTGATAAATAGAAATGAAGAACAGAAAATTAAGGGTTATAGATCTTTTTGCTTGAATTTGATGACTGAGTTATTGATTTTACCACAACGAAGATTTTGAAGTTGTCGCGGCAAACGAACTACTTCCGAATATGTGCAAGACATACGAACTTAACCATCCTTGAGTTAAACTCTATTGCGGAGACATAAAAGATTTTTGAATAAAAAACATTCAGGAAGATTTTTGATATAAAAAAGGCGATATAGATATTATCGTAGGATGACCTCCTTGTCAGGCATATTCAACGGTCGGAAAAAGGTTAATGGACGATCCAAGATGAAAACTTTTTCAAGAGTATTACAGAATTTTGAAAGAATTCTCGCCAAATTTTTTCATATTCGAAAATGTAAAATGACTATTGTCTATGGATTGATGAAATCTTATTAAAAATATAGTTGAACTTTTTGAATCTTTGTGATACGACGTAAAATATAAGTTGGTAAATGCGGCCGATTACTGAGTTCCTCAGTTAAGAGAAAGGGTAATAGTTACTTGAGCAAAGCGTAAATGAATTTTTCAGTATCCGGAGGCAACGCATTACGATCCAATTAAAAATACATTACCAATAGGAAATAAAAAACCGCATATTACATTAAAAGAGGCAATATGAGATTTGCCTTCGTTAACAAGCTGATGAGCAAAAACAAAATATGAGAAAGCTTCTTTGACTCCGTATCAAATAAAAATTAGAAATGGCGCAACCGAATTAATAGATCACGATGCTCCGGTAAATAACGAAAATATGATTTGACTTATGAAAGCTTTGCCGGAATGATGATCTCCGGCCGATTTGCCGGAACATTTAAATCATCTCAAACCAACTTCGTGATTTTGAAATACATATTGTAGGTTGTGGTGGGATAGGCCTGGAATGACGGTAACAAGAAATTTATGAACACCATCATCGTCCAGATGCATTCATCCTTCGGATGCAAGGCCTTTGTCTACAAGAGAGTGAGCGAGAATTCAATCGTTTCCAGATACATTTGTATTCTACGGGAATAGATGAACAAAAAATTTACAGATATGAAACGCAGTTCCCCCGGTGTTGTCAACGCACTTGGCCCAAAGCGTGTTAAAATATTTCCAAAAAAATTAGTCTATTTTATTTTAAGACATCAATATGATTGCAAATAAATTTGAAGAACAAATTTTCTTTATAACTACAAAAATAACAATAAACGATTCATTGATTTGAACAGGATTTTTAGTTCAAGCACCTTTAGATGACTGATCACAAAAATGAGTATTGCTACTTATATCAAACAAACATGTATTTGATAATCCTCAAGGGAAGATTGAATTTAATTTCAATAGAAAGAAAGAAGACGAAAGTGTAGATTTAGGTAATATTCATACCTTTTCCGGTAAAGATTTTTCTGCAATTTATACTGAGCATCCAGATAAAAATGTTGATTTAGCCTGTATAAATGCATCTATAATTGCTCCACAAAAAATTTATTATAAAAATATAACAATGGATGCCTTCGCTGATTTTAACGAAGAATTATTAATCCCATGAGCAGATGTGCGATTTATATGATATCCAGAAAATAGATTTGATCAGGTTAATAATTTGCCTCTTTTACGTAAGGGCTATATTGCAAGTTTACCAAAAATTGATTTCAATGATCAAAAACAATTTGTTATAGATGCTCAAGTTTTCCCTGGTTCAAGTGGAAGTCCTGTTTTTACAAAAATTAATAATCAATTCAGATTTATTGGAGTTATAACACAAACAATGATTAAACATTGAAAATTAGAAACAATTCAAACGGTCAACACAGGGATATGAATACAACAAATATTGGGGTTATGATTAGTGATAAAATCAGCACAAGTAAAAGAATTAATTCAGATTGTAATTGATAAGATAAAAGAAATAAAATCAGAACCTAAAATAATATAAAAGAGCCCGAGAGGACCCTTTTTTATATTATCTAAGATTTATTCTTCTTTTGAAAATTCTCAGTTAAAAATATTTTCTATTATATCAATTAATGATTTAAAATATTTAAAATATTCCATTTCGTTTTGTAAATTAAGTTTCTTTCGAATGTCATTCATAAATTCTTTTTTGTCTTTCTTGGGAACTATTACTTTTCTTCATCATGGATATTTCTCTTTTTCAATGAATATGGTTTTATCCTTAGCTGTCTCTTCGTTATATAAATAGCTCTCTATTTCAAATTCACTATATTCTCAAAAAGTCATATAAGTGTTTTCTATTTCTGTTTCAGTATCTTGTGTTGTTTTAATAACTTGGTGTTTTAGTAGATGGTCTCATGGAATAGGTAACATAAGAGCATAAACATTAGAAGAGACATCCTTCTTTAATAATCATTCTTTAGGATCGGTTATTATTGGTTCGTTTCATCGTTTTAATCCATTTCGTTTATTAAATCCCTTATCAAAATCAAATAGTCATAAAATTTTGGTTGAGGTAATTTTTCAATCAGATTCATTGTTAATGATTTTCTCTATCAAATCATATCAATTACATGGCACAATTTTTAATTTTTGTTTTTTTCAAAACAATTCCCATGCTTTTTCTATGTATTTTTTGGTTTCTTCGTCTTCTACCAATAAAATGTTGTGTATATATTGATTTTGTTCTAGGTCTTTATATGATTCTATATTTTCTTCTAATTCGTTATTTTTGGTCTGAAGATATATTACTCTGTTGTTAAGCTCTGATATTTTAATTCATTTTTTCTGGCATTCTCCACATTTTGTCTTATCTTCTTTTGCTTTTAATATGGTTTTTGTTCCTATGTCTTTCTTCTTTGTTTCTAAGTCGTTCAAGTATTTGGCTCTGAACCAATAACTCTCTTTTTCATATTTATCACAAATAGTTTTTGTTTCTGCTAATGCGTGTTTTCTAAATTTAGGTTCTATATTGTTAATATATGTTCAAACAATGTCTCGTAAATATCGATATAATGATTTGTATTCTTCGTTTTTTTCTTTCCTAACCAAATCAAAACTATGATTTAATACTCAAATGAAATCATCAAAAAATCGAGGTTGTTTTACTATTTTTAATATTTTTACAAATTCACGATCGTAATCTATTTCTTCCATGATTCATGTGACAAAATGTGTTTCTCATGCTCATGGTCTAGTATATTGAACTTCTGTTTTTTGTAGTTGTTGTATCCTCCGTCTAATAGCCTCTGGATCCTTTTGTTCTATAAGTATTTCGTTGGCTTTCACGGCTAGTTTATATGTATCTATTTGTTGTTTTGGTATTCCTTTTTCGTTAACAAGAACATCTCTGAAATAATTAAAATCTTCTGGTAGGTTTTCAGTAAATGTTTTTTTGAAAAAATCATTTTCTTCTCACCTTTCTGCTAAAATATCTAGAATATCACTCCCAAACCGTGTGTCTGGTAATAATAGCATATCTTTCAATATCCCATTGATCTTAAATTTATTGAAATCTTTTTTATAGTGTTTGTAGGCCTTTATGAAATCGTATGGATGATTCTTTCTTAAATCGTCGATGTCGTCTCTTGTTTTACTGTAAATATTTAGCAAATATTCTACATTTTCTTTTGTTAAGTTTGGAATAAGATCAAAAACTAATTGTATTCATTTATCATAAGCAAATGGCAAAAAAGCGATGATTTTATTCCTATAAGGAACCACATTAATCTTAAGATCTTTGGCAATTTGTAAACAGTTTTCGAAAGTTCCATTTACTATATAACCTGGTGCTGTATAGCTAGTCGATCATCATTCCTGTTTTGTGATTTTTAAATTACCCGTTTCGGGTAAATAATATTTTTTACTCGCAAAAAACCTTATGACTTGTTTTTTGATAAATATATTATCTTTTGGTAAAAATTTATTTTTTGCATTAGCGTAATTATATATCAACCACTCACTTATTCGCTCCTTGTCTTTGATTGTTTCTTTAGCTTTCTCTATTTGTTTTCTGAACTCTATTTTTTCTTTTAATTCTCTCTGTAGAATCTCTTTTTTTCTTTCCTCAATTATTATTTTTCTTTGTTTTAACTCTTCTCCTATGTATTTTTCGAATTCTTTCAATAGTTGTTTTTTGTCCCCTCATTTATCTATCTCCTTTATTCTGTCATAGATATGCAACAATACATCACGCAAATCTTTTAGGTTGTCTACTAATGAGGCAATTTTGTCTTTTGTGATGATATGTGCTATAACATATGCTATTCATGAATCATATGATATCCAGGACCATTTTTTTATTATGTATGAAATTTCTATTAATAGATTGGCATATTTTAATGATAATTCCTTTCATACTGCGAATGTAAATCCATCTTTAAGTATTTCTTGCAGATCATAATGTGAATAACCACCAAGATATTCATTTTCTAGGGATAATAATTTTAAAAACATATCACGAAACTTTGAGAGAACCGCAGATTTCTGTGGTAATTTACTTATTGTGTCTAAAAAAGCTTTTTGAATATGTCTTTTTTTGTCTCTACCATAAAGATAACTTCTATCGGAAAATGATTTGAAGAATTGCACTATGAGTTTATTGTCTTTCAATACCACATCAAACAAAAGTTCTAATATGTCTAGGTTCTTACAAAAATATTCTATGTCTTCTTGGTGAAATAGTACCAATATAGCTTTTGTTACATCCTCCTCGTTAAATCAGAATAATCTTTCTTGAAAGGTATCCCAAAATAAGTTTTTTTGATTTTTTACCCTAAAATAATCACTGAAGTCATCTAAAGAGAACTTTTTTGGTTTTAAGAATTCATAAAGCTTCTTTGTTCGTTTTATATCGTCTGGAGAATATTTAATCAAAAATACCCATAATAGTCTTTCGAAGATTGTTAGATCTTTAGACCACTTATCATAGTCTAATTGTCCTTTTAGCTCTTCAATTATTTTTCACTTTGCTGTAGGAGAAAGCTTTTTGATGAAATCTTCGTTCTCTATAATATGAAGTATGTTTTGCCATCATATTCGTTGTTTGGTGTCATATTTTCAGAACTCCTGTAAAAGAGCGTCTAAATCATCGGGCTCTTTGAATCCCAATATCCATTCGTTTCACTCTTTAGAGTCGCTTATTCTTTTGATTTCTTGTTGGTAATATGAGAGTTTTTCTTGGAAGTTTGTCATGTCTATTTGGTATGTGTAAATATATGATGCATGATACATTCTATTTTGCTTTTTACAATCGTTTTTTTATAATGTTTTTGTTTGTTTTTATCCTAGTAAAAATATGGAAAAATTTAAAAGAGACTTATTGATATGAATAATCTGAGGTTTTGTAACCTGAGCAATCTTCCTTATTGGGGATGGGCTATCTGGTATGGTAAACGGTAAATTATCAGATCGAATAAAAGTCGGAGTGCCGGTCGTGTTGTTTGTTATCGTGTTTTGTCGAATCAAAAATATGAAGAAATAATCCAGATATATTAGTTTTAAATATAAAAAAATTTCTCATGAAAAAACTCTCCTTACTAATAACTCTGCTCGCACTACTTACCTTTACCTGATGCTCGCTCAAACCCCAAACCCAACCCACCCCACAAGACACCTGAACAACACTGACAGACACCATTCCTTACTCGTGAGCGCTTATCGTGGCCTGAGTCGGTCCTGATGAAAGCTTCGAACAGACGATAGCGGCAGACACCTTGGCGGACGATAAAAATTAAAAAAATAAGGAGTATATAAGGAGCATGAAGTATGCTCTTGTCCTCTGCATGGTCAGAGGGCTTTTTTGTTTGTCAAAAATAAGATTGACAATAAAAAGGAGATTTTTATAATTGAGACGAACATTTTTATTTATATGAAAACTACAATGTTCAATCCAAAAAACCCTGACAATACGCTTCCGCTCTTACCACCAAAGGATATGAAATTGTCAGATAAAACCTATCTACAACTCGCCAAGGCGAGCAGAGCGTTAGCGAAGCTCGATACCTATACCACGACAAATACGGAAAACGTGGGGCTTTTGGTATTGAGTTCTTTCCTGATCAAGGAATGAGTCGCGAGCAGCGCTATCGAAAATATTAATACGACATTGGAAAGCGCTTTCCAAGCGGATATCTCATCAGGCAAAATCTCCAAAGAAGATAAGGAGGTGTTGCATTACAAACAAGCTACGCTTCGAGGGATAGAGCAGGTGGAAAAATATGGCGCGATCATTTCCAATACATTAATCACTATCCAATCCATGATAGAGCCCGATAAAGCAGGGATAAGGAAGATCCCCGGAACCGTGCTTATGAACGCATCCAAAGAAGTGATCTATACTCCGCCTGTCGGCGAAAAGACTATCAGAGATCTACTGACTAATCTTGAAAAATATATCAATACTGACGATGACATCGACCCGTTGATCAAACTCTGAATCGTTCACTATCAATTCGAATCGATCCACCCATTTCCTGATGGTAACGGAAGGACAGGAAGGATTTTGATGATACTTTATCTCGTACTCAAAAATCTTTTACAGCTGCCTATTTTGTATCTCAGTGAATATATCAATGACCATAAGGCAGGATACTATACCGTATTACACAATATAAGGACAAAGAACGATCGGGACGGTCTCGTGCAGTATATGCTTGTGGCGATAGAGCAGCAGTCAATCAAAACCAAAGACAAACTCGAAGCCATCACGAAACTTATCAAACAAAAGAAACAACAGATAGATGATTTGAAACTGAAAATCCCAGGAACATTCATTGATTATTTTTTTGATAACCCGTATTGTACGATTGCTATGATTGAAAAAATAGGAAAGTACACGTGGAAGACAATCAAAAAATATATCGATATATTAGTAAAAAATAAAATTCTTTCGCTCTTACATACAGACAATAAAAAAGAACTCAATTATGTATTGCCGGAGTATTTGGAAATATTAATGACTGGAATAATTGACCCCAAATCCACCAAATTAAAGAAATGACTGGAAAAATTGCTATAATTTCCAGTAATATGAAAAAATAACTGGAAAAAGTAGGAAAATTTACACATATCGTAAAATATATGTGCAAAAAGTAAGGGAATTTACCCATAGTTTTCGAGTCAGAAAAAAATAAAATCCAGATATATTAGTTTTAAATATAAAAAAATTTCTCATGAAAAAACTCTCCTTACTAATAACTCTGCTCGCACTACTTACCTTTACGTGATGCTCGCTCAAACCCCAAACCCAACCCACCCCACAAGACACCTGAACAACGCTGACAGACACCATGCCTTACTCGTGAGCGCTTATCGTGGCCTGAGTCGGTCCTGATGAAAGCTTCGAACAGACGATAGCGGCAGACACCTTGGCGCTGAAGCAAACCTTTGAAGATCATTCCGATCATGTGTTCATCGATAGACAATCATGGAGCAATTACTTGGATATCCAAGACGATCTCGTCCCATGAAATATCGTGAACTTCGTAGGCACCGTGAAAGCATTAGACGCGGCCGCAGGCAACCATTATTACCAAGTAGCGACGATAGACGAGTTGACGAAAATCTGAACACCAAGCCAAGCTGAGGTAGAGGAACTCATTCAAAGATATGGATACTGTGAGACGGACACCGATTGTATCGGTATCTATGGACAATGCCCACTCTCATGCCAGCTCGCGATCAATAAAAAATACCAGACGACCGTAGAAAAAATAATAAGCAACTTCCGAAACGCCCAGACCCCTCAGTGCACGTACAAGTGTATGGAGATCAAGAAGGTGGGGTGTGTGAGTTATAAATGTACAATAGAGTAGTATAGTCGCACAGGCAACCTCATCTTCGTTTCTTCTCCTAACAGAGAAGTTTCTAGTAGACACTCCTCTCTGATAGGAGAGGTGGGGTGAGGTTGTTCGCCAAACAGCCGAAGATGAGGTTGTTAAAAAAAGAAAAAATAAAATTTTATTTCTCTTCCTTCCTTATGCCTACTAAACCAACCTCCAAACTGAACCGCGAACGACATCTCGCCAACAAGATGCCAGCGAAGCCGACTGAAGAGCAGAGGGCTCATCGACATAGAGAGCATAGCAAGCACTGCAAGTGCAGGGAGATGAGTGACGCTATAAAGAAACTGGTGAAAGAATCGCGCTTGAAAAAATAGACTAAATCGCTACAATTCAACTGTTGCCATATAGTTCAAACATAGGAATGAGATGCTATTACCGTTTTAGCGTCTTTTTTTGTATGATGGCGAAATTAGTTTGTGAGTCAACAACCCCCACTTCGTTTCTCCCCCTATCAGGGGAGACTCCAGCTTTCCCCTGACAGGGGGAATACCGCGAAGCGGAAAGGGGTTGTTCTCCTCCCACGGGGAGGTCGGGTGGGGTGGACTACATTGAGTACAATAGCAGTCTGATAGAATATGCTCAGCAGAATAGAAAGAATCCCACAAAGGTTGAAAAACTTTTTTGGTATTTGGTTTTAAAAAAGAAAAAGTTTCTATGATATAGATTCAGAAGACAGAAAGTAGTCTGATCGTTCATTTTAGATTTCTATTGTTCTGAACTGCTTTTGTGAATAGAACTCGATGGCTGATATCATAATGATAGAGTCGACTACGATATTGCGAGAGATTCTGAAATCTATAAAAAATGAATATTGGTCGTCAGATTCAGGAATGAAGATATCGAGAAAAATCTGTCATGAGTGATCAGTGAATTAGAGCAGATTGTCAAAGAGAGACGAGAAATGTTTTTATAAAAAAAACTCCTTATCTCTAAGAAGCGTTGTTTCCCCTGCGTTAGCAGGGTTGGATCCCGAAGGACGTTTGTGAAATAAGTATAGTCAAAAAATATAAAATTGCAAGATTAATTATATCGTTGAAAAATGTATGGGCTTGTGTAGTATGGAAGTGACTTTAGCTTCCACAGGACTATGCGACACGTCTACATCCTCCGCTGCAAAGACAAAACCCTTTACACCGGAATCACCAACGACCTTGCTAAACGCGTCTTCGACCATAACAACTCCAAATGCTGAGCGAGGTATACCAAAAGCAGGAGACCGGTGAAGCTGGTACGGAGTAAGAGAGTTAAAGATAGGAATACAGCAGCGAAGTTAGAATATGCCACGAAGAGAATCGGGAAAGTGAAGAAGGAAGAATTAATTAAGAATTTAGAATTTAGAAAAAAGAAACAAAAGAGAATTTAGAAATCAGAATTTAGAAAAATTTATCCTTAATTATTAATCATGACCTTCGAACAACGATCCCACGGGGATAATTTCGACATCATCTCGAAAGAAGCTTCCGAGATTGTGTCTCAAATATACGCCCAATACCTCTATGAGCTCTATTGCGGAGATGAAGACACAGACAAAGACACAGACAAAGATGAAGATGAAGACAGAGATGAAGATGATGATAACGATGATGATAGAGATGACGATGAGAGTGAAGAACAAGAGGATGAAGAAGTGCTTCTGATACAATGGAAGTGAGAGTCTGCCAGAGGCAGATAAAATTCACTGATAATAGAGAGATTTGATATCCAAAATGAAATAATTATACTATTTTTTACAAAAACCAAAACCAAATAATAAAAAAAAACCACGCCATGGAATTACAAAATTTATTCGATGCTTTACGTAAGGCAACGCCTGAAACGGTATTGGAAACGGCTTACAAAATGTTCCGGGGAATCCAATATGTAAAAACTATGTACAACGGGTTCGAATTATTAGCTTTTTACCATGCACTGCTTCTCTATGAAGCTAATATCCCAGCCGATGAAACGCTGTCAACTGGCGCTTTGAAAAAACTAAAAGCTTCAGTGCTTGCACAACTCCACCTTGTTGCTGATGAAACCAAGTACAAGGGTATAAAAGGTATATTCTGTAGCACTAGCTTGGAAAAAGCCATTGTAGAATATAAGTTAGACGAATATTCATTAGAAGCCAACGAAGATTTATTGGAAACCGACTGATCTCATGTAAACTGGTATGTATTATACCAGTTTTCTTATATATTTTTGAGATGTTGACTTTTAAAAGTAAATATGTATACAAGTAAAACAAAACAAAATAACTAACCAAAACAAAAACTATGAACGAAGCACAAAGAATTTTGAACCTCATTCTGAAAATGAGATATTACGAAGAATTCAAAAGCACCTTTACAGAAGAGGAACGTGATTTCATCAAACGCATACGCGACTCCAATCTGAAATATTTCAGGATGGAACATGAATTTGAAGACAGAGCGATATTCTCATGGCATTCTTCATCTATAGACGATGATGTAGCATGTTATGTCAGTGATGACGGATTTCATTTTTCCGAAGTGGTGGCCTATAAATCGAGCACCAAGAGGATGAAAGACAAAGAGGAAGAGAAATTGCCTGAAAAAAAGCAAAAAATCCTGGAAGAAGAAATCGAAGAACTCAAAAAAATCTTCCGCGTGTATGCAGAGAATCCGAATGATATCACAAGGTACTTCAAGTAAACATCCCAAAACAAAAAACAATGGAAGAACATCCTGGAGAAACTCAAGAAACTCCCATTACGAAGATGATGAAAAATCCCTGGTGGGTCAAAGTGATGCCACACTATTTCATCCTCTGTATAATTTTGGATGCGGTATGTGATAAAAAAATCGGTATCTTCAATCTTTTCATTCTCTTTGTGTGGATGTGGATGGGTTCGATAATCCAAAGAGATAAGATCATCCTATCAAAAATCTACCGAATATGCCTTCTGCTCTTGGTAGTGTTAGACGCACCTAACGTGATCAGATTCATCCAATGGATCAGTGCATTACATTGGTAAACAATATACCTGCAGTTTATTTGGCTGCAGGTTTTTTTCATTTGAGACACAATTAAAATTCGAGGTATCGAGGATTTTAATGATGTCGAAATTGTATTTTTGTTTCAAAAAATGTAATTGAAAAAACCTCCTCGCTCGTATACAAGCAAGGAGGGAGAACAAAAAGACCTGAGAAAGTGTGGGGAGCCAAGTTGCCCATCCCAGGTATATTAGAATCAGCATATATATTTTCTGGAGATAATCAAGAATATATGTTGAAAAGTAATGAGGGTTGTATAGTATAGGGGAAATTTACATTGATAAAAAAAACTTTATGCTGAATTTTTTTAGGATACTGACGACTATCGTCGGGATAGTGATGTCCATAGGTTACTTTCCTCAGGCGTACAGACTCTACAAGACGAAGTCTGCTGATACTATCTCGCTGGTGAGTTTCACCATCTTCGCACTCGGGACATTGATACGGACGGTGTACGGCTTCGTCATCCACGATATCGTATTGATTTTGAGCTTCATCGTAGGAGTCATCGGCTCCCGGTCCGTGCTGTTTTTGGCAATTAAATATAAGATGACCCCGCAGCTTCGTGCGGGACAAGAAGCGAAGAGAAAAAAGAAGAAATAGTGGAAGAGCAAACAAACCCCCTTTCGTTTTCCCCCTTAACAAGGAGAACCTCAGTTATTAAAGTCCCGCCCTGTTAAGGGAGGGATGTAGGGTGGGTTTGTTAAAAAAAATTAAAATAAATTTTATCTGATCATTTTTTCATGACTAAACCCTACCGTTCACCAGAAGAGATAGCCGACATATTCGGCATCACGTTGCCCGTCGTCAGAAAAATCATCAAGAAACATAGAGTGGATACCTTCACCAGCAAAGGCGTGAAAGTGCACGTGAAAGATTTCAATAAAGCGTATACCAAGCATTATAACCCATCGCTGTTCAAACAAAGCAAATAAATTTTTATTAAAAAAGTCGATTGTAGGATCGCTGAATGAAGCAGTCATATCAAAGAGTATCGATTCTCAATGAATATGAAGATCACAATCGACGAGGGGTTTTTTGCTTACTTTTTTCACCTGGGAGGAAAAAAGTAAGGCCCAGCCGGCGAGGCGATAAAAAAAGAAATTAATTTTTTTTAAAAAAAACCAGCCCTTGACATTTCCACATAAAAACATACCATCCAATCGATACCCAACAAAAAGAAAAAAATAATAGCAGTCATATTATTTTTTTTTATTATTCACATAAACCCGATGTACGATAGAATCATCAATGGAATGGCAGACAGTAATTTAGAATCTCTTGAGTCACAGAAAAAGCTGACCAGAGAAGTATATATCACCAGGAGAAAAGAGCTCGAAGTTGCGAATTCCCTCGATACCGTCTTGGAGGAGGAATTGTGAATCAATGGCGTCAAGACCAAAGTCGCCGTAAGATATCTTGTCGACGGCCTGACCGACGACGAATACAAAACAGCGTTGCCTACCATCTTCGGCGAGTTGCCGGTGGAGGAAGTGTTAAGCGGTAATCTGGCTGATGTCATGCTGTGATTGAGTGAAGCAGAAGCGAATAAAAAAGTGCTCAATAGAGAATCCTTGCCCGGCCAATACGACGACGTCGTGGATGCGACCCAGCAATGCCTGATGCTCCAGACCGGAAACCAAAATCATAATGTAAGGACATTTTCCACGATTGTCTTTGACGGAGATATCTCTGAGGAAGATATGGCGAAGGTGAAGAAATATCTGATAAATCCTGTTTCAGAACAACATACCAGATTATCTGACAAACTATTATTGAGAGATATTCCATCTGCAGAGAACATGAAGATCCTGGACGGCTTCACCGACTTGGATACAGAATGATTAGACGCGTTCATCAAAGACTACGGACTCGCGATGAACAATGACGACCTGAAATTCGCTCAGGAATATTTTTCCAAAAAATGAAGAAATCCTACGGTAGCGGAAATAAAAGTTCTCGACACCTATCGATCCGATCACTGCAGACATACGACGTTCAACACGGAGATCGGAGAGGTTCAATTTGATAAGATAGCTGATGCCACTTCAGAGGACGCTGGAGAAGTATTGAACGAAATCATACATACCCAATGCGACTACGAAAAAGTAAGAAGAGAACTTGGAAGACAAGAAAAACCGAACACCTTGATGGAAGTTGCAACGATAGGAACCAAGTATCTCAAAGCGAATCCCGAGATCAATCCGAATATCAAAAATATCGTAGAATCGGAAGAGAATAATGCATGTACGTTCAAAACCATCGTTGAGATGGAGGACGGAAGAACAGAAGAACGGGAGATCATGTTCAAGAACGAGACGCATAATCATCCGACGGAAATCGAACCGTTCGGCGGTGCAGCGACCTGTCTGTGATGATGTATCAGAGATCCGTTGTCAGGAAGGACATGGATATTCCAAGCGATGAGAGTGACCTGAGCAGCAGATCCGACAGAACCGATATCAGCGACGCTTGCAGGGAAATTACCACAGAGAGTCATATCTCAATTATCAGCATTATGATATTCCAGCTACGGAAACCAGATGGGAATCCATGCAGGGCAAGTGCAAGAATATTTCCACAAATGATACAAAGCGAAACGTTTCGAAGTGTGATATGTCATCGCGTGAGCGCCTGCAGCGAACATCAGAAGAGAAAGACCTGTAGCAGGAGACAAAGTCATCATGATCTGATGAAAGACAGGAAGGGACGGAATCGGATGAGCGACCGGTTCATCCAAAGAACACGATTCTACATCAGTAGCCAACCGATGAGCGGAAGTACAGAAAGGTAACCCGGTGGAAGAAAGGAAATTATCCAGACTATTCTTGGACCCAAGATTCACTCAATATATAAAAAAATGCAACGACTTCGGTGCATGAGGAGTAGCAGTCGCGATATGAGAACTTACGAGATGATTAACTGTTAACTTAGATACGATACCGACCAAATATTCATGATTGGACGGAACAGAATTAGCAATTTCAGAATCGCAGGAGAGGATGGCAATCGTCATCGAAGCTAAAGATTACGACGAAGTGATGAAGCTTATCCAGGAATATAATCTCCAGTGAACCGCTGTTGCTCAAGTGACTGACAGTAAAAAACAACCATCCGGAGACAGATTGTTGATGAGATGGAGAGGTGCACCTATCGTAAATCTCGATAGGGATTTTCTCGATATGGCAGGTGCAAAGAGAAGGATAAACAGAATCAATATCGGCGTGAAAAAAGATTTGGATCTCAATAATACCATACCTGCAGATATCCGAGCGAGATTAGATATACCATTTAACGAGGTTGACGAGGGTAAGCATTGAGCATTTATTAAAAATCTTAAAAGAAAAGAAGTCGCAAGCCAGAAATGACTTTGATCTATTTTCGACAATTCCGTCGGCGGCTCAAACGTTCTCGCAATGCAATGAGGAAAATACCAAACGACTCCGCAGCTCTGAATGGTTTCTAAAATACCTACCTTTGACGGTGTCGACGCTAAAACGGTTACTATTTCTACTCATGGATTCAATCCTGATGTCGCTGATAAATCCGCTTATCTCGGAGCCATCAACGCGATTAAGTTAGCAGTCTCAAAAAATGTTGCGTTGTGATGAGATTACAAAACTATGCGATTATCGTTGCAAGAATATTTCGGCAAGCTCAAAGATGATCCAGAGAAATGGTGAGAATGCTATAGCGCATTACTCGGAGCGTTCAAAGCGCAGAAAGAATTATGAATCCCTGCTATCGGCGGCAAAGACAGCATGTCATGAACCTACAAGACCAAAGACGGACAGGAAATCAATGTCCCTCCTGCAGTAGTTGCTTTCGCAGCCAACACCTGAGATATCGACCATATCGTTTCCGCAGAATTCAAAGAGCCAGGAAATCCGGTATTTTATTTCCCTGCTCCCAAAGATTGGCGCAGATACAAACTGATGTTAGAACAAGTGAGCAAACTTATAGAAAAATGAGCAGTCCATTCTTCCAATGTAGTAGAAAGTTGAGGAATTGCAGCCACCATTGCTAAGATGTCATTTGGAAATAAAATAGGATTTAAAGGAGAATTATACAAAAAGAGTGATTGGTTTACTCATGAGCTTGGTGGAATAGTTTTGGAACTAGATAAGAATACAAAGGAGAATAATGAAATAAGGGATATACTCTTCACTGATTCGGGAGGATATATGTTGTGACGTACTACTCAAAAGCAGGAAATTATTATAGATAATAATAGTATCCCTCTAGAAGAAGCTTTACAATCCTATACATGAACGCACGAGAAAGTCCATCCTACAGCTCTCCATCGTACAGCTCCGTGAGAAGAAAAAGTTGCTCCGATTCCCGCCTCCGAAAAAGCAAAAGAGAGACATGCAATCCTTCAGGTATCTGAAGAATGACTCAATAAAATGATTAATATTTGCAAATGAATCAAACCGAAAGTAGTAATCCCTGTCTTTCCATGAACAAACTCTGAACTTGATACCGCTCATCAAGCACGTAAAGCAGGTATGGAAGCGGTGGAATTTATTTTCAACAATCAAACACCCCAGCTCTTGATGGAGTCAACGAGAAAATTCGCTGAATTACTCAATGACGCGCAGATGGTGGTTTTCCCATGATGATTCTCCGCCGGCGATCAGCCGCACGGCTCAGCGAAATTCATCGCCTCGATTTTCAGGATGAACGTCGTGAGAGACGCGATGCAGAGATTCCTGGATAAACCGGATACGCTGACGCTCTGAATCTGTAACGGTTTCCAAGCGCTGATAAAATTATGAGTGTTCGATGAATGAAAAATAACTGATTATCTGACTGAGGAAAGTCCTACGCTCACCTACAACACGACGGGAAGACATATGACCGACCAAGTCGGACTCCAAATCATTTCCGTACTTTCTCCTATGTTATCATTAGTCGATATCGGAGACACATTTATCATTCCTATCTCGCATGGAGAAGGAAGATTGTACATGAAAGACTGAATGACATTGCTAAAATATATCAATAACGGACAAGTAGTCATGCAATACATTGATACGGAAGGGAAACCTACCTCGAAATACAACGGCTCATTGGAATGAATCGCAGCGCTCTGTTCTCCTGACGGAAGAATCTTGTGATTGATGCCGCATCCAGAAAGGACGGGAATCAAACAATTCCAAAATATCCCGGGCAACCATGATCTGCCAGTCTTCAGATCAGCAGCGAAAGTGTTCGGTGTACACATAGATAAATAAAAATCTCACATATCATTAAAAACAAAAAAAAAATCATATGAGCAAAATCCGACCGACAATCTTAGTATTCAACTCCGGCTCAGGAAGCGGTTTCCAGGAGCTGGTAGAAAACACCCGTACCGGTGTATTACGCGCAGATATCATAGGTCTAGTGACCAATGACAAAAATTACGAGTGCGTGAAACGCGCAGAAGAGCTTATTATCAAATCTTGTGTCATGACCGACCTAGGAGTAGAGGACTACAAAGATCTGCTGGAAGGATATAAACCAGATTTCGTCGCATTATCCGGCTGGCTCAAGAAAGTGCCGATGGGCGTATTCGATCCACAGAGGACAATCAATATCCATCCGGGACCATTGCCCGAATTCGGCGGTCCAGGAATGTACGGTCATCATGTGCATGACGCTGTGATGAAAACCTTCCATGCACGCAGGATAGTAAGTACCCAAGTATGCATGCACTTCGTGACGGACGAGTACGATCAAGGTCCAGTATTCTTCAGATATCATGTACGAATACGACCTAATGATACCAGCTATACCTTAGCTGGTCGCGTGAATAAAATCGAACACGGTTGGCAATCATACATCACCAATCTCGTCGTCCACGGAGAAATCCGTTGGGATGGAAAAAATCCAGAAAGCTTAGTCGTGCCTGACTGGATCAGAAAAAGCTTTTTGTAGTAACTGCCGGGATTTCTCCCGGCGTTTTTTTGTTAGCACCCGGGTGGAAATTTCTTCACCCGGGTGCATACTGAATAGCTATTGAAGTTTTAGACGGAATTTTTATAATTCTTTTTAGTTGCCAACAAACTTACGGAATGAGATACTAAGAGTTTTAGTGTCTTTTTTTTGTAGTATGGTAGAATTGCATTTTAGCGAACAACCCCACCTTCAGCTATTTAGCGAACAACCTCACCCCACCTCTCCTATCAGAGAGGAGTGTTTGCTAGAAGCCTCTCTGTCAGGAGAGGAAACGAAGGTGAGGTTGTTAAAAAAAGAAAAAATAAATTTTATAGAATATAATCGTGCATACATAGATTATGCTAGAGAAAATAGAAAATCTTCTACAAAAGTGGAAATTGTTTTTTGGACTATTGTGAAAGACAGAAAATTCTTGTGATATAAATTCAAAAGACAGAAAGTTATCTGACCATTTATCCTGGATTTCTACTGCCCTGAACTACTTCTCTGAATAGAACTCGACGGCTGATATCACAACGATAGAGTTGACTACGATATAGATAGAGATTCGGAAATCTACAAAAAATGAATCCTGGTCGTCAGGTTCAGAAATGAAGATATAGAAAAAAATCTGTCGTGAGTAATAAGCGAATTGGAACAGATCGTCAAAGAGAGACGGGAAATGCTTCTCTAAATAAAAAAACTTAGAGAGTAGTCTCTAAGCTAACTTGTTTCCCCGACTGTTTACGCAGGCAAGTCGCGTGTCCGGGGGATCCCGAAGGACGTTTGTGAAATAAGTATAATGAAAACAAAAAAAATTGCAAGATATGTTTCTAAATTCTAAATTAGGGTTTGTTTCTAAATTTTAAATTCTAAATTAATTGTATGATCCAGAAAGTGAAAACCTATGCCAACGTCGGACTCGAATGACATGAGATTATCGTCGAAGCGGATTCCAGCAAATCGTTGCCGACCATCGAAATCGTCTGACTACCGGATGCCGCGATCAAGGAATCCAAAGAGCGCTTGAGAGCAACCTTCCGCAACGCAGGCATACAGTTACCCAACAGAAAGATCGTCTTGAATCTTTCACCCTCCGATATCAAAAAAGTCTGAACGAGTTTCGATCTGCCGATGGCGGTCGCGATATTGTTTCTCATCTTCGAAGATAAAATCACACCGCCAGAGAACGAATTTCTTTTTTTCTGAGAGCTCTGATTAGATGGAAGCGTCAAGAGAGTAAACGGATTATTGCCCTCCGTCATCAGCGCAATGAACAATGGCTACAAGCATTTTTTCGTGCCGGAGGAGAATGTCTATGAATTGGAATATGTCCCGGGGATACACATTTATCCGATAGGGAAATTCGATCAGATGATAGAATATTTTATAGAAGGGAAAAAATTCTATTACATCGACCAAGCAAAAAACATTGAAGACTTATATCAGCAGAGCGACCTGTTCGAGGTAGATTTCGCGCACATCAAAGGACATCTTATCGCCAAGAGAGCCTTAGCTATAGCCGCGGCATGATTACATAATTTACTCATGGTCGGCGCGCCAGGAAGCGGAAAAACATTGCTGAGCAAAGCATTGCCGAGCATTCTGCCGCCACTTGGGTTCGAAGAGATCCTCGAAGTATCGCAGATCTATTCACTCGTAGGTAAACTTTCCAAAGATATCCCTTTGGTCACCAAGCGCCCATTCCGCCAGGTCCACCATACCGCTTCCAAGATTTCCATCACCGGCGGGTGATCGCGTCTGACACCGTGAGAGATCAGTTTAGCGCATAAGTGAATATTATTCTTCGACGAGCTCACGGAGTTTCCGCGCGAAGTTTTAGAGGTCCTTCGTCAGCCATTAGAAGACAAATCCGTCGTCATCTCGCGCGTCTCATGAACCATCCAATACCCGGCGAACTTCATGTTCGTCGCAGCGATGAACCCGTGTATCTGCGGATATTACAAAGATTCTGAAAAAAATTGTTCGTGTTCGTTACTCGACATCAAACGCTACCAGAGCAAGATTTCCTGACCTTTATTAGATCGTATCGATATGATCCTGGAAATCCCGAGAGAGGACATCGACAAGATTCTCAATAATATTGCCGAAGAAAGTTCCTCCAGTATCAGAGACAAAGTCATCAACGCGTGGAAAATCCAACAACAGAGATTTGCCTGACTTTCCATTACGTCAAACTCGCAGATCACATCAAAACATATCGACGAATTAATTCCCCTCGACCAAGGCTGTAAAGACTTCCTCGCAACCGCATCGAGGAAATTGACCTTATCGACTAGGGTTGTCCATCGTACCATAAAATTAGCGAGGACCATCGCCGACATCCAGTGACAAGAAGTGGTCACCATCAACCATTTAGCCGAAGCGCTGCAGTACAGGAGCAAGACGATGTTCGTAGAATCAGAATAATTTAGAATTTAGAAACAGAACAGAAATTTAGAATTTAGAAGATTTAAATTATAAATTTAGAAACCATGTATGATTTAGAGAATAGGGTGCTTGTTTTTAGTAAGCAGTTGGTTTTGTATATAAAAAATATGTATATTACTGATATTAACAAGAATATAGTCAATCAAGTATTAAGGTCGTGAACTAGTATTGGTGCTAATTATTGTGAAGCAAATTGATCAAGTTCAAAAAGAGATTTCGCCAACAAAATATATATCTGCAAAAAAGAATCCAAGGAAACGGTTTATCGACTCGAATTGCTCTTGGAAATTACAACTACTTCACGTGATAAATTAGGGATATTACTAAAAGAATCTAACGAGATAGCTTGCATATTCAATAAAATTGCTCAAAGTTTTACTAAAAAATCAAACATTTCTAAATTCTAAATTAGAGTTTCTAAATTTATAGGTTTCTAAATTCTAAATTTGTGTGATTCGTAGTAGCATTGAAATCACCTAGGAGAAGTGTATACTCATAGATACACAACTTTATTTGGTTTCATGCCATGAAGAAACTCGCATTAGTTATCCTAGACGGATTTGGCATCAACAAGAAGACCCCGAAACAGAATGGAATCATCCAAGCAGATTCTCCTATATTCAAAAAGTTATTCTCAGAAGTCTACGCTACACTCGCTGCTTCTGAAAAAGCGGTCGGATTACCTGTCGGTCAGATGGGAAACTCCGAAGTCGGACACATGACCATCGGCGCTGGAAGGATCATCAAACAGAACTTGGTCGAGATAGACGATATGCTTGATGACGGCAGTTTCGCTAAATTAACGGAATTCCAAGCAGGTATCCGTCATTGCGAACAGAACGGTTCTACCTTGCATTTATTGCAGCTTTTCTGACCCGGAGGCGTGCACGCGATGGACAGCCATCTCAAAAAAATATTGAAAATCATCCCACAAGATATCCCTGTTTCATTGCATCTTTTCGGTGACGGAAGAGATCGCGCACCGGATAGTATGTTAGGCTTGATGAAAGACTTTGAAATCTTCCTCAAGAAATTTCCGAACGTGAAGATATCATCATTAGCGTGAAGGTATTATGGCATGGATAGGGACAACAACCGGGAAAGGATCCAGAAGTCTTATGATGAGATCATGTTCGGTCAATTGCAGACCAGCGACACCCCAAGCGAATATATCGCAAAACAATACGAACAAGGCATCCAGGATGAATTCATCAAACCGGTGAGTTTCACTTGGTGAGAGCAGATAGAGAGCGGCGACGCGGTCTTCCATCTCAACTTCAGATCCGATAGGGCGAGAGAGATGACACAAGCCATCATGGTCTCCATGAATAAGAAACTCGCGGACAATTATCCGACCCGGGACAAACTGTTTCTGATCAAAAATCTCAGCAACCTCTATTTCGTCTCTATGACCAAATATTACCAAGAATACGAATGACCGGTATTCATCAAAGAACTCATCATCAAAAATATTTTATCTGAAGTGATTTCACGTCATGAGCTTCGTCAACTGCATCTCGCAGAGACCGAGAAATTCGCTCACGTCACGAAATTCTTCAACGGCGACAGGCAGATAGTCTTCGATGGAGAAAAAGATATCTTAGTCCCTTCACATAAAGTTGCGACCTACGATCTGGATCCGGAGATGTCCGCACAAGAGATCTACGACCAGTTCATCGCGAAAGCCAAAGATTTCGACTTCATCGTCGTCAATTTCGCTAACGGAGATATGGTAGGTCACACCTGAAAAATGGACGCAGTCATCAAAGCCATCAAAAAGCTTGATAGCATCATATGAAATATTATTTCCTTCTGCGACAAAAATAATTACGAATTCATCCTCACAGCCGACCACGGCAATTGCGAAGATAAGGGTACGCCGGAAAAACCGATCACCGCACATACTTTGAATCCTGTCCCATGCCGATATATCAGCAAAAGCAAGACCCAGCCGATAAAAAAAAGCGGATGACTCTACGACATCGCGCCTACCGTGTTGAAACTTATGTGAATAGATATCCCAAAGGAGATGACCTGAAAACCGCTTATATAATTACATTTCAATTTCATTAGAGACATCCTTCTCGCTATCAGGCAGAAGGATGTTTCTTATTTTTTCATCACGATTCATAAGTATTATCGCATCCATATCATCCGGTTCTCGTATCTTACCGAAGGTGCTGAGTTTCTCTGAATGATGGAACGGAACGACGTAATTGTTCGTCATCTTCTTATATTCTTCGTTGAAGGTATCTATGAAGTGGACGTTTTTCGTGATAGGGGAAATGACGATGACATCCGTTCAGGTCAAGTTTTTTTCATGGAATCGCTTACAGAAAAGCTGAGAATAGAACTGCAGCGTCTCTTTGACCAATCCTTTCGCCAACGGATTGGACTCGATGAAATCGTAGGTCTTGTATCGGTATTGCACGATACCGTTATCCTTGTACATCTGCTTCAATGCACCCATTCACAGATTCAACGTATCCACGGCATAATAGAATCCGTTTTGGATTTTGATCGCCTTGCAGGAATTTTCTGTGATATATAAAAGCACAAAATTATCTTTTTTCAGATTATTCCTCAAAAAAAGGAGGGTATGAAACGATTGAGGAAGAATGGTGATATTCTTTGTTTCCAGGAGATTACCATAGACGGAGTTGATGGTGTTCATAGTTTTCTTATTCAGATACACGATATATAATCTGAAAAATATTTCGCCGCTTTCTCCGATGACATGTTTTTTCTCCTCGCCATCAACATGCACGCTATCAACATAGACCATAATCCTTTCTCCATCCACGTCATTATGCTTCTTCGTCGCCTGGCATTTTTCTTCTATAATATCCTTCAGATCTTGGTAGGAGAACTTTTTCTCGAACGTCTGGAAAATATCAAACCTAAAAAATGAGAACCTGCTTTCGTCCAGCATGAAGTAGTGGCTGTATTTAGGATATTCTCGGGATTCGTCAGTGATCTTCACGAGATTTTCATGGAGGATATACTGTAAAATCTGTTCGCCTGGGCGAATCTTGTAGACACGAAAACTCGGGTGCGATTCGGAAAGATGTTCGTATCGGATATAGAACAAAATCGCTTACTTACAATATAAAGCGTGAAACTGTTTATTTTTTATTCGCTGGCACTTTAGTTTTTTTAGCTGGTGCTTTAGTTTTTTTTGCAGCGGCTTTTTTAGTCGGCTTGATTTCTTTTTTAGCTGGTTTCTTTGCCTCGGCTTTAGCTGTGGATTCTTTCTTGCTTCAAAACTTTGGCTTGGGACCTGCTGCGATAATCTCTAAACAATCGGCTTTAGTCAAGTCGCTTGCATCCTTTCATCACTTCGGAATCTTATAATTATTGCCGTCAAATTTTATATACGCTCCATAGAGTCCGTTGAGCACTTCTATTTTCTTTCCTTCATGGTCAAAGTTGTTGATGTACTTATTTTTCTCCGTGTCAATTTTTTTCTCAATCAACGGATTCGCTTCTTCCATAGTGACCGTATAAGGATCAAGTGTTTTCGGAAGTGAGACGAAGAACGTTTTGTATTTCAGATATGGTCAGAATTTCCCCACTGCTGCAGTGACTCATTCACCTTGGTATTGTCCGATGATTCTCGGTAAGGCGAACAACGCCAATGCATCTTCCAAGGTAAGTGATTCAATATTCTGTCCGGGTCTGAGCGAAGCAAATTTAGGTTTATCAGCATCTTGAGCGGTTCCTACTTGCACCATCGGTCCGAATCTTCCGATTCTTGCAACGACTTTCTTGCCGGTGTTAGGATCGATTCATAGATCTTTTTCTCCGGTCTGCTTTTCAGCAAATTCAATGGTCTTGGCGACTTCCTTATGGAACGGTCAGTAGAATTTTTTCATCATTTCAGGCCGTTTGATTTTTCCTTCAGCGACGTCATCGAAATCTTCTTCCACGCTTGCCGTGAAATTATAGTCCAAAATATCTTTGAAATTCGTCACCAAAAAATCATTCACCACCATGCCGATATCGGTTGGGAAGAGCTTCTGTTTCTCCGCTCCGGTCATTTGTGTCTTTGTCTCGGTTTTGATCACTCAGAGTCTGAGTAAAAACTCTTGAAATTTTCTCTCCGCTCCGTTTCTATCTTCCTTGACTACA
>Ga0209777_10000819_pt1 | contig 48150 bp, 49 predicted proteins | sample FrelakmetHBP12HB_FD_187147 | JGI IMG/M metagenome (GOLD analysis project Ga0209777, IMG submission 187147) | Freshwater lake sediment microbial communities from the University of Notre Dame, USA, for methane emissions studies -HBP12 HB (SPAdes)... | ecosystem: Environmental > Aquatic >... | reverse complement strand
GGCGGTTGGTCTTGAAGCCAGAAGAAAATAAACATCTGCTGGTTCACGCCAATTGTGTACCTGTTCACGTCGATGAAGCACCAGCTAGGAATAGTCCATGGAGGTGTATGCGAACTTACAGTTGATATGCCTGCCATGAATGCAGAAATAGTTAGTATCAGAATTGCCGCGATGGTAACAAACTTAGATTTGTTATTTAGCATAGATTTCTTTCTCCATATTTTCTTTCTCCATATTTCCTAGAAAATCGTATGGTTAGTTCTAATAAGCCTCACTCACCTATCGTGAGCACAAAAAAGAGTTAACTATACCATAAGACTAAAAACGAGTCCCTACGGAAGTTGTAAGGAAAAAGGAAAATAGGGACAAGCCAAACATACTAATATTATGGTTGACACAACGCTAGCGCGGATCATAGTAGAAGTTGTTTCTGCAATTATTTGCTTCATTCTTGTAAGGTTTATGATAAAGCCTTATTGGCTCACCAGAGAGAGTCGCTATCTTGGCTTACCTCTCGGATTTGGTTTTCTTGGTGCATCATATGTTCTTTCGGGTTTAGCATTTTCCCAACCATACTACAGCCTTACGGTACTATCATGGCTTCAACTTCTAGTGAGAACATTCGCATTTGTGTTCCTAGCAACGACGTATTACTTTTCAAAGAAACCCTCAAAAAGTACTCGATTACTATGGGACACAACTCTTAGTTTGTTAGCCGTTGCTCTCTTCACTTTAATTCTATTATTGTTTAACGCGTCACAATCTAGCTTAGAAAACTATGATAATGCCCAAGTGTACATCAGAGTCTTTAATGTATTCTGTCTTTTCTACGTTGCCATTCATACACTCAGAAGTCACATAAGAAAGCCAGACCCAGCGACAATATGGATTCCACTGGGTTTTATACTCCTTGGAATAAGCCAGTATTCGTTACTATTTTTCTATATCGATAGAAGTCTTGCGGCATTTACCGGAGCCTTGGTGATTCGTTTGATGGCGCTGGCGGTTTTTCTTTCAGTATCATACAGAACCTTCTACGGTCCAGAGAAGAAGATGGATACATGAAAAGAATTCCACGCAGAGACAAACTAAAAATTTACGGCGATCTTTTGTCTGCGCTTAGCTCTGGAGCTGAAAACGAAAAGATAGTATTAACAAGGGTGCAGGTACAAGTCAATGTGCCTTTTGACCGGTTGAAGAGTTATGTTTCTGAGCTAAAGGATCTCGGTTTAGTTCAGGATGAGACTTCACCTAGACTTACTGAAAAAGGCGAGCAATTCCTCAGAGAGTATAGGAAAGTCCTCGAATTCATGATACGTATGGGTCTAACTTACTGATAGCAAAAATGTACGTGCAGTGGAGAACGACGAAGTGCTTTTAGGCTGCCGAATATAACCTATTTGCAGGTTCTTAAACATTACAAAATGTACTCTTTATGAAACAGCTGCAGTAAAACGGCGTGTAGTTTTTTGTTTAATTATGTGCGGGCACTTATGCAACAAGTTTTTTAACCGCACAAGGAATAACCTGGAAATTTCGTTGGAGGCTTTGGAAAAGAAAGTTGTCAGCCGATCATAGTCTTTCGCGCTTCAAGCTGGGCAGCGACAAACTGTTTGTAAAAAAATTGGCAAAAACCAGCTGCGCTCTAAGGCCAATAGTCAGCTGTTTTCTGTGAGGGTTTGCCGGGGCTCTGGACCCCTTAGGAGAGTAGGAAAGAATGAACCCCAACAAGCAGTTGGTAATCATCCTCCAGAGCCCTCTCAGCCCCGTTTTTTGGCTTTGTTTCTTTCATAAAAAAGAAAGAAGGAAAATTGGTTTTATTTGCGTCTGCGTAGGATGAGCGCTGCGGCGACCGCAATGATGACTATTATGGCTGCGCCTATGGCTACGTATGTCATTGTTGGTGCCGAGCTGGAGGGTGGATTGACGACGGGGCTTGGCGTGGGAGCAACGGTAACGACTGCGGTTGGAGTAGGCGCCACAACTGTAGGCGTCGGAGTCGACTGTGCTGTGACCATTGGGCTAGGCGTGGCTACTGATGGTAATGCGCTTGCGGCATCGACTGCCAGCGCGCACTGCGCAACTGATGGTCCGTACGATTTGGAGCCTGCGAAGCTGGCTGTGATGGTGTACAGTCCTGGCACTGGCGGTTTCCACTGAAGACTGAACAGGCCATACGCGTTGCTCATGACGGTGCCGAGGTCTTCGGTGTTGTTGTTGGGGTCAAACGCCTCTATGTGCACTGGCACGCCAACTGCGTTGGATGGGAATGCCTGTTGCTCGTACAAGAATTCCATGTACTGTTCCTGATCCTTGTCGGATACGGCTGCTGCATATTTTAGACCTTGCTTGGCTGCTGCGGCTGGGGCTCCTGCGGATTGGTCACTTATAGTGCCTTGTATGGCAACGGAGGATCCTTGCTTTACTGAGCTAGTTATTGGAGCTATTGTCATCTGGCTCGGTCCTAAGCCTATGCAGTAGATTTGGTTGTCGTATGTGTTCCAGCCTACGAGGTAGCCATCTGACACGGCTACGCCGCTTCCCCAACTGGCTAGTTTCCAGATGAGCTGTCCGTTGGAGGCGTTGAGGCACCACCACGCTGAACCCCTAGGTAGGAGTGTGTCTTGGTGGTGATCTCGGGTGTAGAGGTAGATTTTTCCGTCAGCTATGCAGCCCATGCTGAGTGGGTATGTACCGTACGGAGTTTCGGAACCGACTTGTGTGGGTATCCAGTTCCACAGGACGGTTCCCGTTTTTATGTTGTAGGAAACAAGCTGTGAACCAGTCTGACCTGAACCGTATGATAACAGCATGCCGTTGTAGATGTCGTAGCTCATGCCATAGTAGTTCCATGGGTTTTCAGGTGCGCTCTTCCAGAGTTGCTGTCCTGTTGCCAAACTGAAAGCCCACCATGTTCTCTGTACCGGCTCGTTAAAGAGGAAGACGCCGTCTTCAGGACCCACGATTGGCGAACTCATTTTGCCCTGTCCGAAATAGGCAGTTGCGGTGCTTACTATGTCTGGATATACTTCTTGTGGTGGTGTATACGTGATGTTCCATAGCAGTGAGCCCATTGCGCCTTTGCTAGCGTCTAAGTTCAGCGCCCACAGATTGCCTTGCATGATGTATGTGCCGTTGTTCTTTCCAGCTGTGCCGCCTATAACATACTGGCCTTCTCTGACTGCAAGGATGCTGCCTTGCACAGCAGGTATTGAAGCGTTCAATGAGAAGCCGTATTGACCGCCGAAGGTGTAGTTCAGGTATGGTCTCCACATCCAGTATTGGTTAGTGGGGTAGACGTTTCTGTACGAGATGGCTAGGCTTGTGTTCCAGACTTGCAGGAAGAACTGTGGGTTCAAAGTGTTTCCGAGGCTGACGATGTTGTATCTAAGTATGCTTCCGTCTTGGCCGTAGACTGCGGTTCCTGTTGCTCCTGTGGTTATTTTTGAGGTGCCCCTCACTTCAGTTTGGGTTACGTTGGTTATGCTGCATATGTAGTTGCCTGAGTATGCGTCGTACATTCGCCAAGTGTTGCTTATGTAGGGGTCGGTCGTGCTCCAAAGGTAGGGAAAGCCGCCGATTTGGTTAGGCGAATAGTAGTTGTATATTTGGCCAAATGCTAGTGATTCGCCTGCGATGGTTCCGAGGGCGTCGAAGGCAGAGGCCGCTTGTTGTTGTGTGCCTAATTCTCCTTGTACGGGGCCTGTGTCGTTGTGGTAGAAGGCAACTTGTCCAGTGTATAGGTCGAGGGCGTACCAGCCTTCTGAGGGTTCGTATCCTTCGTTGTAGTAGATTTTGCCGTTGAGAATTATCGGGCTGAAGCTTAGGCCTTGGTAGTGAATTGTTTCGTAGTTCATCGCGCCGATGCGTGCGTCCATTATGCCTCCTGCCCACAAAGGTGTGGTCCAAATGACGTGTGCGCTTTCAGGAGCTTCTCCGTAGCCGAAGTTGGTGGTTGGGCCGACGTTCTGTGCTGCTCCACCTAGCCAGTTTCCAACTAATGAAGCCCAGCCTCTGTTCATGCTGTTGACGGGCGTCGTCCAGTAACCCGTGGGAAGCGGCGGTTCTTGCCACTGCTGGATTGGCTGCTGCTGAACGGTGAATATGACTTGGTCACTTTGACTTGCTTGATAGATATCGCCGATGTAGACGTTTTGCCCGAGATACCATGCAGGTGGAGGTGGATTGCCAGTTAGTGTTTGTCCAGAGAATTTCGCGACTACCGAATAGTTGCCTACCTGAGTAGGTGCGTAAGTTATGTACGATGTTCCTACTGGGTCTGACGATAACGGTCCTAGTATGTCTTTGGTTCCATCTGGTTTCGTGACTTCAATCGTGAACTGCCACCTATCGCCATATTGGCCTTGTGCTGTCGGCGGGAACGCGTTAAGCCAGCAGATTAGGTTTAGCTGCTGGTTGACGCCTATCACCTTGTTGGTGACTGCGGCAAAGCACCAAGTTGGAATTTGCCATGCCGGGCTATGTGCAGTATCCAAAGGAAGCACTGCGAGAAAAGCAGATGATGACAGTAGCAGAATTGCAGCGATGGTAACAAACTTTGATTTATTATTTAGCATAGATTTCTTTCTCCATATTTCCTAGCAAATCGTATGGTTAGTTCTAATAAGCCTCACTCACCTATCGTGAGCACAAAAAAATGTCAATTCATTTCAGTTCTTGACACGCCATCTTAAGTCAGTGATAGCGTCTTTTTCTCTGAGAGTTTACTGGGGCTCCGGAACCAAATAGAGGAGTAAATAGCGGCGACACAATGCGTTCGCGTGGGAAGGGACATGTTTTAGTTCGTTTTTATAGGGTTCAGCATAAATCTATTAAATAGTTACATGAGGGACAAAACCAACAACGAGTAGCAACAGCGTGTAGTAGAGTAATTGTTGTGCATGGCAAAATCTCCTTTTTTAACCTATAGTTAAAAAAAAGATGTGCATTCCAATAGTTTTTGGTACAAAAAGAAAGCTAAACTGACACCTCTGGGGGTAGCTACGCATAAATAGTATACGCTGTTTTGTTTAGGGGCATGGATTCGAAGACAAGAGCCATTGACGTGTTCCCCATAGTCGTGATGGGCGCATTGTTTGTTCTGGTTGATTTGATCGCTTTTTGGGTTACGGGTCCGTTTGAAGCCGCAGGCGAGGTAGCCTACGTCGGGAGCCCAAGTAGCCCAATTAACCTGCTGTTCTTCTTCGCCGTACTCATTGTCTTCACAGCGGTTATTCTAATCATAGCTAAGTATGGAAAAACGCGAATTATTCAGGCAATTTTCTTGGGCTCAACTGGGCTGTTAGGAATCTATGTGTTCTTTCCGCTACTTGATCCACTCTTTTACCCGTCGTTGGGCAACACTCCGGGCTTAGGAGGTGGCCTGTTTTCTCCACTGTTGGGGTTTACACCGGACTTAGCATCGGAACTGTCGCTTATTATTGCTGTAGTTATAATGGCTTCCATTGTTGCCTTGCTCATCAAATACCCCGAATGGTACATAGTGGATGCGAGCGGCATCATCACTGCCATCGGAGCCGTCGCCATGCTTGGCATCTCACTCACCATCCTCATTGTCCTGCTCCTGCTCATCGGCATGGCTGTGTACGACGCAATTTCCGTTTACAAGACCAAGCACATGATTGACCTCGCCGATACGCTGGTTGACTTGAAGCTACCCATCTTGTTCGTCATCCCCAAGAGCCGCGAATACTCGCTCGTTAAGGAAACCAAAGGCTTGAAAGAGAAACTCAAAGAAGGCGGAAAACGAGACGCGTTCTTCATGGGAGTAGGTGACATCGTCATCCCTGGCATCTTGGCCGCGGCTGCATTCCACAACATTCAGCCAACTGTTGCTCAACCCCAACTCGGGCTATTAATCGGGCTAGCAGTCATAATCGGCACGCTAGTGGGCTTCGCGTTCCTCATGGTCTTCGTCTTGAAAGGCAAGCCGCAAGCAGGATTACCGTTCCTGTGTCCAGGCGCCATCTTAGGCTACGTTATAGCAAGCTTAATTCTAACGCACGGCTTAGCAGCGCTTTCCCTGACGTTCTAGAAACCTCTTGGCCAAGAACTACGCGAGCGAAGCCAACGCCACCATCGCGAACGGAGCTATTATGGACAAGACAAGCCCGTTTGAAAACGCAAGAATCAACGTGTCTTTTCCACAATAACGCATGATGACTCCCAACGTGGTGTCCATAGTGGTTCCACCGCCCGAAGCCACTGGCGCATACCGGTCAAGCTTCACCATCAACGGAATCGTCGTTATCGTGATGAGCTCCCGCAAAAAATTCGCGGTGAAACCCAACGTACCCCACGTACCGCCCAGAAGCTGCCCCATCATTGGCCCCGACAAAGTGTACCAGCCGAAGCCCGAGCTAACCGCCATTGTACCAGCCAGGTTAAGCCGCAGAACCAATGCTGCCACCAAGCCACCCACGAGGGTACCCAAAACGACCAATAAGGGGAAGGCGAGAATTCGGACCCCCGTTTTGCGCATTTTCTCAACCGCAGCCTTGTCAAGGGCAAATGAGAAGCCGAACACGAAGAGTAACGCGATGAGCGCCGCCGTGAAAAGCTGGTCTGAGATTAAACTGCTGGGAACAGCGTTGAAAAAATTGTTGTTGATGTAGCCCGCGAGGCAGCCCAGGATGAGGGCGCCCAGAATCCACTTTATCATCTACGCCCTCACCAGCCGTTTCCCCGCTTTGACGAAAATTATGCTGAACGCAATCGCTAGCGTTGAGATGACCAGAGCCTGCAGCCCGACCTGAGGTAACGCGGAGATTAGCTGATTGTTGGAGCCTATGCCAAAACCCAGGCTAAAAATGAGGATGACGATCACGGCCAAGCTGACATTCTCAAGCCTAGGCAATTTCCGGTTCCTGAGCAGATAGCCGCAAAGCACCCCAACCACTAACGGCACGATAAGGTCAAGCAGCGACAACGGGTTAAACAAGCCATTCCCCAAATTGGCTTTCTTGTTAGTGCGCGAAGTCTTTTAAGCTTGCCGCGGCATCAGGCTTGGCCGAACAATTCTTTGAAGACTTCGCGGATTTTCTGCGGCTCCGAAAGCACATGGACATCCTCCATGCGTTCGAGCTTGCGAACGTTTTCCGCGTCTTCCTTCCGTATTCTCAGCTTCATGTCCTTGCCGTTAGGAAGTTTTGTATAAACGGTTTTTTCTTCGAAGTCCGTAGGCACGATATAGATGGGCACGAAGGCTTTGAGACTCATGCTTGCCGCGTTCGTTAACAAAGTATCGCCGATGCCAAGTGCGACCTTGGCGGTCGTGTTCGAAGAAGCAGGCGCGATAAGTAGAAACTCAAATTTTCGCATTTGCATCCATGCAGCAAGAAAAGGCGAGTTAGAGTTAACTTCAACCGTAACTTTGGAGAAGCTCTGCCTCACTTGGTTTTCGAGCCCGTAGTATTTTAGGACGATTTCGGCAGCCTTGGAAATGAAAACCTGGATTTCCACTTTGTCTGCATACTCTTTGTTGATATCAGTCATCACTTGCACGAATTCTTGGATTTTATCGCCAGCACCGCTAATGCCCCAAGCCACTTTTCTTTTCTTAACTTCAACTTTTTCGGTTGCCACGCTATTTTTCCCCTTTCCCATCCGATTCTGCTAAGACCTCGGCGAAGTGCTTAACCGTCTTCTTCAAGCTTCTGAACCCCTCTTTGTCTTGTTTCACACCGTCAAGAGTGTCTTTACTCCATAAAGTGGCGCCCAAATTTGCGCCAAAGAACCCACCACTTACAGGAACCATCCCGTTTAGAATGTAGAACGTGTGAATCTGCATAAGGGCTAGCTCTTGACCGCCCGCCCTATCGCCTCCCACGGCCATGCCCATGCCAACTTTACCTTTGAAGAAATTCTTATCCGCAGCAACAGCCGCACGGCACCTGTCCATTACAGCCTTGATTTGAGCACTAACCCCACCATTGTATACAGGAGTCGCTAAGATAATGCCTTTCGCCTCAGTTAGCAGCACATATAGTTCTTGCATATCGTCTTGGACAACACATTCCTTGTTTGCGAGGCAATAGTCACAATGAGCACAGAAACCTACCTCCTTTCCTCTGACCGTCCACAAGCGCGTCTCAAAACCCCTTTCGCCCAACATAAGAAGTGCTTCCCCAAGGGCATGCTCGGTGGCTTGTTGACGAGGGCTACCACAGATTCCCAACACGATCATAAACAATCAACAAAAAACAGTAAACTCTCTTGGTAGATTAAACTTTCCGTTGAGTAATTAGCGAAATCTTTTTCGCGAAAGAGAGTACCAGTAAACAAAACTCTTTATTTGTGCGTCCAAATGCAGAAATATTAAAGTCAGCCAATCAATTAATAGGAAGTTGAAATAGAACATAGTTGAAGCTTTTTTTGAAGAAGCGGGTTTCCTTGTGAACAAGAAATTCGTTGACATTGATGTAATAGCTGACCGATTGGGTGCAGACATAATTTCAAATTGGAGAAAGTTGGAGCCTTGGATACGTGCGATTAGGAAGGAGAGGGGCGACGCAACATTCGGGGAGCACTTTCAGATTTTGTATGAAAAAACCCTGAAACAAACCAAAGAAAAAAGAGGAACTAGCTAACAAGAGTTTCCGCATGGTCAATTGCGTTTCTTCTTCGTTTTGTAGCGAGCCCGGAAAATCGATTATGTTTCTTTCATTAAGAATGGCAGGCGGGATTTAATGTCTGCAACAGCAGAAATCTCTTGGAACTACCCAGAATGGGAATAAAAGAAAACAAAAGGGATAGAAGATTCGAGTTTTACTCGTTTTCGAAATATTCTTCTGGCTTTGGCGGGATCGGTGGTAAGCCTCTGCGCTCGCGAATCTTCTTTATGGTATCCGCTTGCATCTGCTCTGGAACGTATGCCCACCTAGAGAATTGTGTTGCCCAGAAGGCTCTGCCCTGCGTGGAGCTGCGGAGTTCGTCGGCGATGCCGAAGCTTTCGGACACGGGCATTTCTGCTTTGACGGTGATCATATCTTCTTCGGAGGGCATGTCTAAGATCTTGCCACGGCGCTTGTTCAGCAGAGTGATGACGGAGCTTACGAATTCACTGGGAACCCGGCATTCAAAGCTTAACAGTGGCTCAAGTATTTTGGGGTCGCTTAGTAGGATGGCGCAGTAAATTGGTCGCCAAGTCATGGGTATGGCTTGTGCAGGTCCTCTGTGAACTGGGTCTTCGTGCACGGTTACGTCTTCAAGGTTAATCTTCAAGCCGTAAGCAGGTTCCTTCGCCAACGGTGAGGTGTGGACGGCTTCGCGGAATCCAGTTTTAATGTGGTCGATAATTTCGTCTACGTATTGTCTGCCTCTGATGCGGTTAACCAGTATGTTGTTTTCTTCAACGGCTACGGCGCCTTTCGCGTTGTCTGCGTCCCAGCCTAAGCTTCTGAGAGTCTTGGTTCGTTCATCCTTGCTCTGCATGTCATTGATTTTCTCTGACTTAATTGCCTCGATGACTTCGTCGGAAAGCTTCTCTATTGTTATCCAGAGTTTGTTGTGTTTGTTGGGGCTTTTACCCATAATCGCTGGGCCTTTGTAGTCGTGGCTGATGGTTTCGCGGTAGTTTACAATGGGCTTGCTCAGCTTAACTTTCAAGCCTGCTTCTTGCATGCGATAAGCGGTGATTTCAAGGTGCAACTCGCCCATACCTGAGAGAAGGAATTCGCCGCTTTCTTTGTTCATGATAAAGTGCAAGTTAGGGTCTTCGGTTGTGAGTTTGTGCATTACCTTGTCGAATAGCGGCAGGTCTTTGACGTCTTCGGGCTCCACTGCAACTGTGACGACTGGGTCAGAAACGTACCTCAAACCTTCAAAGGAGTGTACTTCTATGCCTTCTTCCGCGATGGTTTCGCCCACGTGGATGGAAGGCAAACCTGAGATCGCTCCGATGTTGCCTGCGGGAACGCGGTCGATGATAACTCGGTCAGTTGCCATACTCATGAAGACCTGTTGGATTTGCCCTTTTTGGTGACTGCTTACTAACTGCACTGTCTTGCCCTTCGTAACGGCACCGCTGAAGATTCTGCCGATGGCTACGGTTCCGCTGTGCGGATCAACTTCAATGGTCGAAATGCACATCAGAAGTGGTGCATTGGGATCAACCTTGGCCATGCCAATACCCGTTGAACTGTCGACGTCTCCTGGCCAAATCTGAGGCTGCCTGTAAGGCTGCGCTTGGTACGGATTAGGCAAGTGTATGCAGAACATGTCCAGAACAGGCTCGTGCAAGGGTGCTTTCTTGCTGAGTTCGTCAACTTTTCTGCCGACGTCTATTGGGTCTCCGGTGTAGGCGTCGATGATGTCTTGGAACGTGACTTTCTTCATCTTCATGTGGTCGAGGTTTAGGCCCCATTTGTGCAGGGCTGAACCGAAAGCTACACGGCTGTCTTCAATTTTTACCTGCCAGTCTTGCTTGTGTTCTGCAGGTGCATACTTCTCTATCAGGGTATTGACTCGGAGGAGAATCTTCGCAAATTTGCGCTGGATTTCCTGTGGTGTCAACTTTATTTCTTTGATAAGCCTATCAACTTTGTTGATGAAAAGAATCGGTTTGACGCGTTCGCGCAGAGCTTGCATTAGAACGGTCTCGGTCTGCGTCATGGGCCCCTCAACGGCGTCGACAACTACGAGTGCGCCATCTACGGCTCGCAGGCTTCTGGTAACTGCCCCTGAGAAGTCAATGTGCCCGGGAGTGTCGATGAGGTTGATGAGGTAATCTTGACCATTGTAAGTATGAACTAGGCTGACGTTTGAGGCGAAAACGGTCATCTGACGCTTCTGCTCAAGGTCCCACGAATCAAGGAACAACTTCTGCCCAGCGGTCTGGGTACTGATGATGCCAGCGGCTGCCAGTAAGCTGTCGGACAGCGTGGTTTTTCCGTGGTCCACGTGTGCGATGATGCTGGTGTTCCTGATAATTGTTGGATTGTTCATTAGTTTGACTATTTCGTCTGTTTGTCTATAACGTGCCATAACTATGCATCTTCCCGTTTGGGTGAATCATATTTAACCTGTGAGGTTTCTTTTTTGCCGTGTGATAGCATTTTTGGATTCTCTCTGATAAGAGGTAGGCTACATGGAAATTGCGACTGTAGCCTATTAAGGTTATGGACCTGTTTTCCTGAAACAATTGAACCAAAAAACGCCTGTTTTTAGTTACCAAACGAGACTAACGCTGCCTAGAAGGGATCAAACACCGAGTATTCTCCACAAAAGCCTCATTCGTTGCCGATTTGTTTAAATTCGACCTGCACGTTTTTAGCTAAAACAAACCTTAAAAGGCTAAACTTACTAAAATACGACAATTAATCGTTGAGGATATTAATGCCATTTCAAACTAAGGCACTCCAAGTTGCTGAGTTCGTTTCATCGCTAAACCAAGTTGTAGCGTGCGTTTCAAGAAGCTGCACTCGAGGCCCATAGTTCTGGACACTGAGGTTTTGGCGGAATAAGTTTGGAAAAAGCTGCTTCTATGGAATTTAACGAACTCTTCGATGACCTAAAAACATCACCTAATGGACTAACCAGCGAAGAAGCCAAACAACGCCTCAAGACCTGCGGCTACAACAAACTCAGCGAGAAGCGACGAATTCCCCTTGTGCACAAGTTCATCGTACACCTCAGGGACTTGTTCGGCATTTTGCTATTGTTTGCAAGCGTCCTTTCCTACATAAGCGGCAGCCCAGGACTCGCACTCATCATACTCGCCGTCGTTTTCGTCAACATATTCGTCAGCCTGTTTCAGGAGTCACGCGCAGAAAAAGCCATGGAGACCCTGAAGAGCTGGATGCCAGAGAACGCAAAGGTCCTCCGAGACGGCGAACTCCGCAAGATTCCAGTAAGTGAAATCGTGCCGGGTGACGTGGTAATGCTGGAGGAAGGCGATCGCGTCCCTGCTGACGGCCGCCTCAGCGAAGCGTTTGACTTGTGGACTAACAACGTACCCCTAACTGGCGAGTCAGAGCCCCAGCCTCGCGTCGCAGAAACTGTTAAAATCGTCGAAAAAGCGTACCTGTACTCGCCCAACTTGGTCTTCATGAGCACAAGCGTCGCGAAAGGCCGCGGCACCGCCGTCGTCTATGCCACAGGTATGAATACCCAGTTTGGCAAAATTGCCAGCCTAACTCAGACGATTCGTGAAGAAGACAGCCCACTCCAGAAAGAAATCGCGTTAACTGCCAAGTACGACTTCATCATAGCCGTCATTGTTGGCGTTGCTTTCTTTGCGGCAAGCCTCCTGTTCCTGCACGTGACGTTGGCTACGAGTATACTCTTCATGATAGGCGTCATGGTTGCCTGTGTCCCCGAAGGCTTACAGGTCACCGTTTCCAGCGCTTTAGCGATTAATGTTTTGAAGATGGTAAAGCAAAACGTCATCGTCAAACGCCTTTCTGCCGTGCAGACGCTGGGCAGCGTAACCGTAATTTGCACTGACAAGACGGGAACCATAACGAAGGGCGAAATGACCGTTAACAAACTTTGGGTGCACGACTACGTCGTGGAAGTCTCAGGCTTGGGATACACGCCCGAAGGCGATTTTGCTATAGACGGGCAACCGCTCAAAGAAGGACAAACAAGCTCGCTAGAAAAACTTTTGGAAATAGCAGCCCTGTGTAATGGTGCCAAACTTGACCCACCTTCGGACAAAAACAGGAACTGGAGCGTGATAGGCGATCCGACTGACGGTGCCTTGCTCGTTGCTGCCCTGAAATCAAGCGTAAATATTCAAGACGCTTTAGCTGAGAAACCAATCATTGACGTCTTGCCTTTTAGCTTCGAACGAAAACGCATGACCACAATTCACAAGCTCAACGGCGAAGTTTACGTTTACACGAAAGGCGCTCCAAGGATCATCCTCGATCTCTGCAACAGAATAATGGTCGACGATAAAGTTCAGGATTTAGACGCCGACAAGCTCGAGTGGGTTGAGTCCAGAATCCGCGAGTTTGCCAATGAAGGATTAAGACTCATAGCCGTCGCTTACAAGCAATTGCCCAAAGCGCAGTACACAAAAGGCGAAGAAGTCGAGAATGGTCTCATCTTCGTCGGGTTAGCATGCATGCGTGACCCTCCGAGAATGGAGGTCAAAGACGCTGTTTTGAAGGCAAAGCAGGCAGGCATAAAGACCGTCATAATCACTGGCGACTACGGTCCAACCGCGCAGGTGATCGCCCAAGAAGTTTGCATAGTCGAAAAAGAAGGCTGCCAAGTTATCCGCGGCGTAGACCTGGATGACTTAAGCGACAAAGCTGTCGTAGACGAGGTCAAAAAAGGAAACGTACTTTTCGCACGCGTTTCCCCCGAGCAGAAACTTCGCATCGTGAAGGCGCTCAAAAAAAGTGGCGAAGTTGTCGCAGTTACCGGAGACGGCGCTAACGATGCACCATCGCTCAAGGAAGCCGACATCGGAGTAGCCATGGGCTTCTCAGGCACAGACGTTGCTCGTGAAGCAGCTGACATCGTCTTACTTGATGACAGCTTCGCCTCCATCGTCAAAGCCGTGGAGTCGGGCAGGGCAATCTACGAAAACATCCGCAAATTCATCGTTTACGTGTTTTCACACAACTGGGCGGAGCTGATTCCGTTCGTTCTTTACGCGGTGCTGGGGATTCCTCTGCCGTTGCTAGTTATTCAGGTTTTGGCCATCGACCTCGTCATAGACGTTATTCCCTCGCTGGCGTTGAGCCGTGAGCCGCCCGAGGCTGGCATCATGCAGGAGCCGCCCCGAAGCCTCAAGGAACGCCTGTTCACGCGGAGGGTACTTTTGCGCTCAGTCTTCATAGGCGTCATAATTGCCGCCGGAGCCATGATAGGCTGCATAAACGCGTGGACCGCAGGCGGCTGGCACTTCGGCATGCAACTGGCAGCTAACAACCCAGTCTACATCAAAGGTGTGACTATGACATTCGCGGGCATCGTGGTGGCTCAAGCAGGCAATGTGCTCGCATGCAGAACCACTAAGCAATCCATCTTCAAGACCAGCCTAAAGCAAAACAAATGGATAGTGGCAGGCATCGTTTCGCAGCTGACAATCCTGGCTTTCCTGGTTTACGTTCCTCTGATGCAGACAGTCTTCGGAACAGCCGCGCTGGGCGTAAGTGACTGGGCATTCTTGCTGTCGTTGGCGGTTATAGTGGTTTTCGCTGAAGAAATACGAAAGTTCTTCTCTCGAAGGTTCTCAAAATCATCCCATATCTGACTGGCTCGACGCATTGCTGAAACCAAAAACTATAATTGTTTTGTTCTCTGTCCTTTGTTGAAGGCGTTTTAATTGTTACTCATAGGTTTGCTCATGAAAGAGCACAGACTCATCGAGCAACTCGTTTCTGGTGCCCAGTTCGAACTCGGTCGCGAAAAAACGCAGAAGTCTGTGAATTTTGTTTTCGTGGATACGGCTATCGACTTCTTCCGCACGTACGCGGACCGATGCCACCACGGAAAAGAGGAGAATATTCTGTTTCGTGAACTTGAGAAGAAGCAGCTTCCAGCCGACCTGGCGAAGACAATGCGTGAGCTCATCGACGAGCATGTTTATGCCCGCAAAGTCGTAGGCGAACTGGCGAATGCGAAAGCAGAATTTGCGTTGGGAAACGCCGAATCTCTGCAGAACATTATCGATAACCTGCAGAAACTCATCGAGTTTTACCCCAAGCATATCGCGAAGGAAGACAAGTCGTTCTTTTACCCAGCTATGGCAGTTTTCTCCGCGGAAGAGCAGGAAAGTATGATGCGGCAGTTCTGGGAATTCGACCGACAACTAATCCATGAGAAGTACCAAGCCGTCGTCGAGAATGCCCTGGCGATGGTGCAAGGCGTCGACTTAGCGAAGTGGGAGTGTACAGTCTGCGACTACGTGTACGTCCCTCTCAAGGGGGACCCAGAGCATGGAATCAAGCCAGGCACGGCTTTCAAAGAACTGCCTGAAAACTGGACCTGCCCCGTGTGCTTCGCGCCTAAGAGTGCTTTCCAAGAAATTAAGTAGTCTTGAAAGGTTTTTATTAGCAGCTAACCAATGTAGCGTGATGTCCGGCAAAGAGTTTTTCATCAACCGCTACCGCCAACTAGGCTGGCAGTTCAAACCAGTTCAGGCTAGACAGGCCATCAGGATAAACCAGTCAAACGCGAAGGGGAAAAACCTGCCTGAACGGCTTCGCGGCTTAGGCGTCGAACTGGAGAAAATTCCCTTTCTGGAATTCGGCTACTGGGTAGGCAAATCCAAGGTTTCCGCCGGCGCAACGGCAGAGTACCTGCTCGGGTTGTACTCGATTCAGGAAGCGGCAGCACAGATTCCCGCAGCCCTCTTCAGCAATCTCAAAAATAAACCTGCACTCGATGCTTGCGCGGCCCCAGGGGGCAAAACCGTGCAGCTGGCAGATTTGATGGATAACCGAGGCTCCATAGTGGCTTTGGACGTCGACAGAAGGCGTTTGGCTGCTTTGACAAATCACTTGGAACGCTGCCACATCCGGTGCGCTGTTGTTTACCCTTTGGACGCGCGGCGAGTATCCGGTTTAAACTTGAAGTTTGAGAGAATCCTTTTGGACGTGCCCTGCTCTGGCAACTTCGCATCTGACTCAGAGTGGTTTAGCCGACGAACACTTAAAGACGTGGAACGCAACGCAAAAGTCCAAAGAGAAATCCTCGCAGAAGCAGTAAAGTGTCTTGCTGACAACGGCGAAATCGTTTACTCCACTTGCTCGCTGGAACCCGAGGAGGATGAGCAAAACATAGACTGGGCAATCAAAAACCTCAGCCTGCAGGTTCAACACGTGGACTGCCGAGGCGACGCTGGTTTGACAGATGTCTTCGGCCATCAGCTGGACGAATCAATCGCAATGTGCAAGCGCATATGGCCTGCAGAAACCCAAGGTTTCTTTGTCTGCAAACTGAAAAGAAAGGCTGGACAACCATGAAGCCCCTGACGGCTTTTGCCTCCAAATTCGGCGCGCAAATTGCCCTGAACCCCGAATTCATAGTTGAGAAGGCACAACGATATTACCTGTTGAACCCGCAGCTTCGAAAAGTCGCACGCGCCGACTTCTACTATGCTGGCTTGTATCTTGGGAAAGTCAAAAACGGCGTGTTTTTCCCGAGCTTCAATTTCCTCAACATGCTTGCGGTAGTTGCTGCCAACAAGGTGGTTCTTGACCTGAAAGCTGCATGGCTGTTCATATGCGGCAGAGACCTGTTCCGCAGGGGCATCTTGAAGGTGCAGGGGTCGCAGAGGAAAGGCGACTTCGCTTTGGTTATGAACGAGTTCGGCGAGTGCTTGGGGTTTGGAATGATTGTTGGCGGTTTCGAAGCGGCGGGAAACAACGAGGTTGCTGTCCAGAACGTGTTGGACGTGGGCGACTTCCTTCGGCGCGAGGGCTAACAAGTTTTGTGTGCTTTTTGGTGTTCTTAAATCTGTGTTGTTTCTTTTCTTTCGCCCATTTGCCATGGGTAAAAACGGCGTTGTTGTCTAGTAATTTTCGTTTTTGCTGAACGTTTATACATGGAAATTGGGGATAGGCTTAAATACGTTTACGTTAAATGTGATTTCCAAAACATATGAAGTTTAGGATGGAAGTGTCTTGGACGAAACGATTAGAAAAGCGATTGAAACTCTAAGAACAAATAAGATAAGGTGGGTACACTCAGCATTCGTTGATGTCCGTGGCATCTTGCAAGACATGGTACTGCCAGCCCGAGAATACTTAAGCGGCGCAGCCTTCACCGACGGCATAGGCTTCGATGGCTCCTCTGTTAGAGGCTTTAAGTCTATCGAAGAATCCGACATGATCTTCATGCCTGACGCGAAAACCCTTGCCATCATGCCATGGGTCACTGACGAAGCGCAGAAAAGCGCAATTATCCTGGGTGATGCCTTGGAAGCTTTCGGAGGCAAAGAGCCCTCAGTCGCGGACCCCCGAGGGTACGTTGCAAAAAGAGCCGTAAAAATGGCCAAAGACATGGGGTATACCGGAATCTTCGCTCCTGAACTCGAACACTTCGTGTTTACCTCAATTGACCCAACCAAATTAACTTGGGACCTCTGGGTTAGCCCCAAAGGAGGCGAGGGAGACTCCTGGGGTGCGCCACGGGTAGTTCCAGAATCTAATGAAATCAAGCCCGGCGGCTTCATCCTCAGACCCAAAGAAGCCTATTACCGAACTCCGCCCGAAGACACAACCGTCGACTACCGAAACGAAGCCTCCCAAGTGCTGGAAGACTACTTCGGCTTAACCATCGAGAAGCACCACCACGAAGTCGCCACCGTAGGCCAAGTTGAAATCGACTACAAGTATGGCGAACTTGTCGAAACCGCTGACCGCGCCATGTACTTCAAGTTCGTTTGCAAGAACATCGCCAAGAAACACGGGCTAATCGCCACTTTCATGCCCAAGCCCATTTACCTCGACAACGCCAGCGGCATGCACGTTCACTCCAGCCTCTGGAAGGGCAAAGAAAACGTCATGTACGACGGGAAAGACGAATATGCGGAACTCAGCCAAATCGGCAGGTACTACGTAGGCGGCATCCTCGCACACGCCAAAGCCTTGACAGCAGTCTGTTGCCCAACCGTCAGCAGCTACAAGCGACTCGTGCCAGGCTTCGAAGCTCCAATCTACGTCATGTGGAGCCGACGCAACCGATCATCACTCGCAAGAATCCCACTATACTACAAAGGCGCGGGCTTCGCAGCACAGAAACGCGTCGAATACAGAGGCGTAGACCCCTCATGCAACCCGTACCTTGCGTTCAGCTGCATCATAGCCGCAGGCTTAGACGGCATCAAGAAGAAGATAGACCCAGGAAACCCAGTTGACGAAGACGTCTACAAACTCAGCAAAGCCAAACGCCGCGAACTCGGCATCAAAGAACTCCCAACAACCCTCAAAGCCGCACTGGACGAGATGGAAGGCGACGAAGTCATCAAAGAAACTTTGGGCAGCCACGTTTTTGACGCGCACATCGAGCTCAAGACCAACGACTGGAACCAGTACTGCCTTTACGTTTCGCCTTGGGAAATAATGAAGTACCTGGACTGCTAAAACAACTCAACTAAGCAAGAATTGAGGACACGCCTCAACCTTGCCACCATTTTTCTCCCCACATTCAATGCACAATTTTAGACTACAGGTTCATCCGAGACATTTTGAATGAGACAACTTTGAAGCCTTTTCCTATCTGCAAGTGAACAGCTGTTCATCTGTGAACTGGGAGGCTTCCGTTAGGTACTTATAGATGTTCAAAAGTAAATGCTATCGGCGAGTATTTGAAAACAAGAATTTTGCACTTGTGAGGATGGACAAATGAAAAACTTCAAAGACGCAGTCTGGAAGAAAAACGTCTCCGACGTCGTTAAACAAATCCAAGAGCAAGACATCAAATTCGTCAGGCTCCAATTCACCGATATCAACGGTATGGTGAAGAATTTAGCCGTTAACAGCAAGAATATTGAAACCATCTTTGAAAATGGTCAGTCATTCGATGGGTCGTCCATAACGGGCTACAGACCCATTGAGGAATCGGACATGGTTTTGTATCCTGACCCGACCACGTTCGCGGTCCTGCCCTGGAGACCAAAGGAAAAGTCTAGTTGCCGGCTATTGTGCGACATTTACACCCCTGAGAACAAACGTTTCGACGGCGACCCACGGCACGTTCTTGAGCGAGCCGTCGACAAAGCTGCCAAAGCAGGCTTTACGTTCCTTTGCGCTCCCGAACTCGAATTCTTCCTTGTCAAAGAAGCCGAAGCCGGAGGCTTGCCTACTCCAATCGACATGGCAGGCTACTTCGACTTCCACCCTGGAGATTTAACAGATGACATCCGCAGGGAAATCGCCGACATGGCCGAGCCGTTTGGCATAGAAATTGAAATTAGCCACCACGAAGTGGCGCTGGGGCAAAACGAGATCGACTTTAAGTACGGCGAAGCCCTCGTCACCGCGGACCGAACCATAACAATGAAAATGGTCACCAAAGTGGTTGCTGCCCGAAACGGCTACGTAGCCACCCACATGCCCAAACCCTTCTCAGGCATCAACGGCTCTGGCATGCACACTCACCAGAGCCTCTGGAACAAAGACTTAACGCAAAACCTGTTTTACAGCGACGACGAAAAGAACGGGTACCTGTCAGACACCGCCCGCAACTTCATCGGAGGCCAACTCAGCCACGGACGCAAGATGTGCGCCATCTTGGCTTCATGGCCAAACAGTTATAAACGCTTGGTACCAGGCTACGAAGCGCCCGTCTACCTCGCGTGGGCACACAAGAACCGTTCCCCGCTGATTCGCGTGCCCAACTTCGGTGGACGAAAATCCGCAGCCAGGTGCGAAATCCGCTGCCCCGATGGCTCAGGCAACCCGTACCTTCAATTCGCCGTGCTCTTAGCCGCAGGCTTGGATGGAATCAGAAACAGAATTGACCCAGGCGACCCGGTGGAACTGAACGTGTACCACATGAGCTACGAAGAACGCAGAGAGCGCGGCATCGTCTCGCTACCCGAGTCCCTGCAGGAAGCCCTCGACGAGATGGAAACCAGCGAACTCATGAAAGAAACCCTGGGCGAAACTGCTTTCGAGAACTTCTTGAAAGAGAAACGCAACGAATGGGACCTCTACCGCATGCAGGTTACCGAGTGGGAAGTCAACCGCTACATCAAACGACTCTAAACTGGCAGAAGCCTCTTTCTGAGGCTCACCACAATTTTTTATTTGCTGACTTTCTCTTTTAAGTCCTTGATTTCTACGTCGGATTGAGTTCTCTTTGCTAAGTCTTTGACCACGACTTTGCCTTCTTTGAGTTCTCTTTCGCCCACGATGATGACATATTCCATCTTGCGTTTGTCCGCATCTTCCAGAGCCTTCGCCATCTTCCTACCCATGACCTCAAACTCCACAGGAAGTCCGGCGTCGCGGAGCATCTGGGCTATCTTGAGGGCTTCGCTTTTGAGTTCTTCCTTGATGGGGACGATGGCAACACGTTTGAAAGCTTGTTTTTGGAGTTTTGTTTGTTGGGCTTGCGTGGCGATGACGATACGGTCTATGCCTGCTGCCATGCCCGTGGCGGGTGTTGGTTCGCCGCCGAAGACTTCGATAAGTTTGTCGTATCTTCCGCCACCGCCCAAGGCCATGTCTAGCTCCGGCACGTATAGCTCGAAAATCACGCCCGTGTAGTATTCCAAGCCCCTCGCGAAAGCAGGGTCCACCGTTTCGACTTCGCAGCCACTATCCGTTACCAATTTGAGGACCGAAGCCAGGTACTGGGCTGCTTCCAAAGACTTCGGGTACGCCTTCACGTAGTTGCACAGGTTCTGGACCGTTTCAACTGAGCTTTTGCCTTTCAGTTCCAGTAGCCCGCGCAACACGGTTTGGCATTTGACTGAGCTGACGAGAGCGAAGGCGGCATCATACTCTTTTTTATCCATGCGCTGCAATACGGCGTTTTGGGTTTTCTCATCCACGCCTTCCTGAGTTAGCAGGTTTCGAACGACGCCAACATGGCCAAGCTTTAGAGCGTAACCTTTGAGTCCCACGTTCTTGAGCAAGTTGTTTGCTAGAAGAATGACTTCAGCGTCGGCTTCGGGCTTGCTGGAACCAATCACTTCAAAGTCGGCTTGCCAGAACTCCCTGTATCGCCCTTTTTGCGGTTCATCGTACCGGTAGACGCTTCCCACGCTAAGAGTGCGAAGGGGTTTGGGCTCGTTACGCAGGGTCGTAGTGGCTAAGCGGGCGATTGAGGCGGTGAATTCGGGGCGCAAAGCAACTTTTCTTCCACCCATGTCTTCGAAGATAAACATGCGTTGGCGGATTTCTTCTCCAGCCTTGGCGGCAAGAAGTTCAAGTGGCTCCACGACAGGGGTTATGACTTCTTTGTAGCCATAGAGGGCGGCGGTTTCTCGGGCTTTGCTGATGATGTAGGTGAGGCGCTCCGCTTCTTCGGGCAGTAAATCACGCATTCCGCGGACAGGCTGAAACGTGGACATGCATATTTCACCGTTTTACTTGAACGATAGTGGAGAGACTGAGTAGTAAACTATTTCTCCCCTGCGGTTCATGACCGCCAGGATTAGCTCTTTTTTGAGGCTTTGCGTTTGGCCAACGGCATTCCCCAAGTCCTCCATGGGCAGAGGCTGGCCTTCTTGCGTGCTCAGGACGAGGAAGGGGGCGGTGTCTTTGCCATAGGCGCCGCGCTCGTAAATCCTAAAGTCGATGGCTGCGCCGAAGCCTTCCCGAACGACGTAGCCTCGACTGCGCAGGTCGCGGTAAACCGTATAGTGGGCCCAAGCGTCTGCGTCCACGTTTTCATAGGCTCGGAGGAGACCCTGAAAATCCACATCAGCACCCTTCTTGCCTTTAACGCTTAGCATCTGCTTGTCCACGAGGAACAGGGCCTCGTAGAACGCCAGCGTAAGCACGTCTTTTTCGGCTGTGCCGTATCCGCGTTGGCTGAGCGCGTCAATGCTGCTGCGTTCGGAGACCTTAACGCCGTCTTCAGCCAGCACGCCTGTGGCTTTGAACTCTGATTGGACTGGCGGGGTTTCTTTGTCGTTGCTCATTGGCCATCAACGTCTGACGGACTATCTTGGAGAAACAGCTAATTAACGTTAGCCTTAGCCACACCAGTTGCAATGAGTCTTCGTCAGGCGGGTTTTGCCAGGCGAGGACTCCAGTTGACCTGCAGTGCTAGAAAAACTAATCTAGATTAGGCCTCGCTCAGTTTGGAAACACGCTTTCCGTAATTTCCGACACAACTAACTCGGTTGTGGCAAACGTAACTGTCGGAGTAAATCCCACAAGCATAGTTTACGATTCGACCGTGTACCAGATATTCGTAGCCGCAGTTGGCGCTAATGAGGTTGATATTGTGTCGGCCAGCAACAATACTGTGGTTGGACCAATTCAGGTGGGAAACTATGCGTTGGGTTTAGCTTATGATCCAGCCAAAGGCGAAATTTTCAATGCCAATACAAATGATAACAGCGTCGTTGTCTTGTTGGACACCTCTGAGTCGATAGTTACAACCGTACAGTTTCCTATTGGAACTTATCCTTATGGCTTAGCTTACAACTCGGCTTCAGGCGAGATTCTTGTTGCAAATGAGGGGACCACGAACCTCGTAGCAGTGATATCGGACAGCACAAATGCCGTGGTGGCAAACGTAACTGCAGGAAATACTCCTCAATTTTTAGCCTACGATTCTGCTAATAGTGAGATTTTCGCGACGAACAAGGGGTCGAACACGGTCTCGGTGATATCAGAGTCTGCTATCGCATCTGCTTCCCCCAGCCCAGCTGCGTCTCCAACTTCGAGCTCTACTGCTTCTCCCTCGCCTAGTCCGACTGTACCTGAATTTGGCGGTGCAACGCTTGTTTCGCTGGTTGCGGCTATTTTAGTAGTGACAGTTTTTGCTGTGGCGATGACCAAAAAAGCTAGGAAAGCAAGTGTATGACAAAAAACTCTGAAGAAAAATCCCTTCCTTTTCTTATCATGACGTTCGTTATGGGGTAATACTCGGTACGGCAAGGGCAAATTAGCGTTATCACCGTCGCGCGCAGTCATGGTGCAATGATTGTATCGGTGTTGTTTTAAATTTAGTTTAACCAACCAAAACTCTTGTTACTTTGGCGGTATTGTGGATGCTTAATTAGGCAGTATTACCGATACATTAATTCAGTCTTTCATCATGAACTCTAATGGAAATAGAATTTGGTTCTAAATGTCTTGGTTAAAAGCTTTAAGAGAGAAGGAACCAGCTGAACCCATAAATCCAATCGGAACTGTTGTGATTGGTACTCTTCATCCAGATCTTATAGATACTGCCAAGGAAATGGTTAGAAAATCGCTTAAGACTGCTCAGTTTAAAACTGTGGATGTTGGGAAAGGGGTTTCTGTAGCGCTCTTTGTTTCAAAGGCTAAGGAGGCAAATGCTGACATCATATAGTCACTGTTAGTATTTCCGCTGCTAAAGATAATCTCGCAAAACTAGTTTCTGCCTTAGAAAATGAAGGGGTAAGGGGCAAAGTTGCAGTTATGATTGGTGGTGCTGCAGTTACCAAAGAAGATGCTGACAAGATAGGTGCCCTTTTTGGCAAAACAAGGGAGGATGCTGTAGTTCTAACTAAGAAAGCAATAGAGGAAAAGAAAAAGTCCTGATACACTCCAACAAGTATTTTTTCTTTTAAGCAATAGCCTATTGTGTTTTAAGTTGGCTTCTATGCTTTTATCATGGTTAGCATCATTTTGAATTTTTTGATTGCTTTAAGCGCATGTGTCTTGTTTGCTGGAAGGATCATCATTTCTCCTGCTTTTAGGCTAAATGCTTTTCCAGATATTACAACTTCAGCTTCGCCATCGAGAATGCTGACTAAGGCGTCATAGGGAGCAACGTGTTCGCTTAGTCCTTGTCTTTCATCAAAGGCGAAGAAGGTTACAGTTCCAGCTTTTTTGTCAATTAAAGTGCGACTTACAATTGAGTCTTCCTGATATTCCGCCAGACTAATCATCTTCATTATCTGAGATTTCAAGATTACTTTTTTGTTTAGCTCCACAGGTTATTCCTCACCAGACGTCGTTTAACAAGAGCAAACAAAACATCTTGCAAATTTAGAGTTGTCGGTAATGTGAATCCAGTCCTATGGCGTTCTTAACCGTTTGTCTGTAATTCTTTCCATTTGAACCATATGCTTAAACCGTCGTGTAGTTGCGTTGGACAAAACGACACTCAATGGTCTCTAGCCGCAAACAATTAATCGCGGCACGTGCCCCAAGTTTTTAAGGGGTACGAATGGGAAAAAATGATGACTTGAAATATGTCACGAATTCCATCAAATGTCTAATCGTCTTTGAGCACAAGACGGCTCAATTGTACGAGGACATAGCGGAACAAACCCGCAACTTGCCGTTGGTTAAGTCGCTGCTGCTTCAAATCTCGCTCGATAGCCAAAAGCACTCTATTATCCTAAAAGGCTTAGCTCAGAGCCTACCAAAGACCGACTGGAAACCAAACGACCTGCCGAAAGCATTTACCGAAGCCTGGCGGTCCATCGACGCGTTCCAGATGGAGCTTTCGGACGTGGACGAAATCGTCGAAGAGGACCTTGTGGATCTGCCGCGTCAGCTTTCATCTCTGGAGATAATCATGTCTGAAGCGTATGACATTTTGGTTCGCTACCAGAACCTCGAGTTGATTTCGTCTGAGCTTAGCAAAATCTACACTGTGAATTTGGAGTCGCTCAAGAAGATCTTCATGGAAATCATCCACGACGAAGAACACCACAAAGAAATCCTAATGACCATCAAGGAGCTCCTCGGCAAGAAGCATGAGGAAAAAGAGGAATCCGCGCCTGTGGTACGGTTCCAGAACCCTGACGCTTGGGGAAGAGCCATCCCGTCGAACACGCAGGCCTAGACTCGGCCGCTCTTGAATCGGGCAAAGTCTGCTTTGCCGTAGATGCCGTCTTCGCAGATGATGCCCGTGACGTACTTGAGCGGTGTCGCGTCGAAAGCGGGGTTAAACACTGGCACACCTGATGGGGCAATTTGTTTGCCGGCTATGTGCGTGACTTCCTCGGGCTTTCTTTCTTCTATTGTCACGTCTGCGGCTTTGCGGGTTAAGTCGAAAGTCGATTTCGGAGCTGCCACGTAGAATGGCACGTTGTGCTCTTTGGCTAATATGGCTACGCCGTATGTGCCGATTTTGTTAAAAACGGCGTCTTGCACGATGCGGTCAGCCCCAACCACAACTAGGTTCACGAGGCCTTTGCTCATGACATGCGCCGCCATGTTATCAGTTATCAACGTGACTGGAATGCCGTCTCGCATCAATTCCCAAGCCGTCAGCCGCGCACCTTGCAGCAGGGGACGTGTCTCGTCCGCGATTACTTTGATTTTTTTACCCTGTTCCATTGCGGCACGGACCACCCCCAGTGCGGTGCCGTATTCGACTGCGCAAAGCTCACCTGCGTTGCAGTGGGTCAAAATGATGTCCCCGTCCTTGACGAGTGCCGCGCCGTTTTTGCCTATGGCGTGGTTTTGAGCGGCGTCTTCGTCGGCTATTTTCTGGGCTTCCGTGACGACGAGGGCTTTGAGGGCTTCGGTTTTTCCTTGGAAATTGTGTGCCTTTTTGAGGACGCGGTCAGCAGCCCAGAAAAGGTTAACTGCAGTAGGCCTCGTCGCTTTTATAGCAGCTGCCGCGGCTTCTAGTTCCTGCAGCAACTTTTCCTTGTTGGTTGCTTTTGAGTGGTAAGCTGCTAGGGCGATGCCGAATGCTGCCGCCGCGCCGAGTAAGGGAGCGCCTCTGACGCGGAGGACTTTGATGGCTTCGCACATCTGGTTAACGGTTTTGATTCGGAGGGTGACTTCTTTGAGGGGAAGTTTAGTCTGGTCTGGGGTTAGCACGGTCCCGTTTTGCCATATTATCATGCGCATATGCCGAGCCTCACGTTTATGGTTAAGGATAGTCTTGGGTGATTCTGTTTAAGATTTCGCAAAAGCGCTAGAAACAGAAAGGAAAGAGAAGAAAGTTAAGAGCGGTTGTCGCTTTCGTTGGGGGATTTGAGGTAGGTAACGACTTCGACTGGGGCGTCGCCACTGATTTTGAGCCGCTTCTTCCAGTCGTCCCCAACGGCGATCAGGGAGAAGACGCCTGAGATTTCTGCCTTTGCCTTCTTGACGAGGTTGACTAAGGCTTCTTGGGTTTCGCCGCTTTTGATCATGTCGTCGACGATGAGGACGCTGTCGCGTTTCTTGATAATTTCTTTGGGAATGTACAATGTGACGGTTACGCCGGAGTCTTTGCCGAGGATGAATGTTTCGTCTATGAAGGCTTTGACGCCTACTTCCTTGTTGCGTTTAGCCACGACCAGGTTGACGCCCAAAGCGTTTGCGACCATAGTTGCTATGGGGATACCATCAGTGGCTGCGGTGAGGACTTTGGTGACTCGTTTCCCCGCGAAGTTTGCCAACGCGTGGTTGGCTGCCTGTTGAAGGATGTTGTAGTCGCCGACGATTTCCGTGTTGTCGAAGTAACCCAATTCGTCAAACTTTATCCTGCTGCGCAACTCGGTTTCTAAGCCGACGATTTTTGTGAGGACACGCCAAAGCTGCTTGGCCCGCGTCGTGTTGGGCAGGACGTGGCCTTTGGCGTAGCGGCTCAGCACGGTTACTGGCAGGCCGGTTTTGCTTGCTAGCTCGCGATACGTAATGTTGCGCTTGTACTTTGCAGTTCTGAGAAGCTCTATGGTCATTAATCTTAGTTTCAGGTCTTCCGCGTGGGTGCTCATTTATTTTCCCTCTTACACACCGACAAGTCAAATACTAAAACATTATCACTGTATGACTGCTTACCAATTTATATTTTCCGTTAAATCAGATGTCTCCATGAAAAATGAAGCGGATCCGATGGAAGTTATAACCCGCAGCGCAGGTTCCTATGAAAAGCGCCTCTTCGCCCTTTCTTTCTTCTTGTTTTTAGGAAAACTGTAGTTGAGAATTTTGAGAAGTCTTGGAGGATGTCCCTCTTGGATGGCTAGTCGCAGAGGCATCCGTAGTCGCAGTATCTGCATTCCCAGCCTGGGGTGCGGTCAAACTTGCCTGCCTTGATTTTCGCCGCGATTTGCTTGATTTCTGTTTTGAGTGTGTCTGTGGCTTCGTCTTGGACTTCTACGAATCTTTTCTCGTTTGTCCTCAAAAACCAGTCCCCCACCTTTATGGGTTTTTTGCCGTACAAGTCTTGAACCACTAGCGAGTAGAGTAGCAGTTGCATGTCTTGCTTGAGCTCGTTTTCCGAAGAGGCTCTCTTGCTGGTTTTGTAGTCAATAACGATGTAGTCCGATGCGTCTTTGTCAATTCGGTCTATTCTGCCGATGATTCTGACGTCGTCTATTTTTGTTTCGAACCATTTTTCGATTTCCAAGATTTCCGTGTTGCTTTTCTTTTGCTCTTCTAGGAACACCTTCAAGATGGCTTTGGCTTCTTCGAAGTCGCGTTTTTCGTCGATCTGTGATTTGTAGCCCTTTGGATCCCAGTATTTTCCGAGCAGATCCACAGCGACCCCGTGGTCCACGGTCTTGCCTTCCTTTAGCATCCTGGTCAGTTGTTCCACGACGTTGTGGATTGAGGCGCCGAAATCGAAGAAGTACTTGGGTTTTTCTGGGATTCTCATCAGGTAGCGGTATTGATAGACTCGGGGGCATTTTTTGTACGTAATGAATTGAGAGACACTGAATCGGTGTGTTTCCGCCACCGGAATCGCTTCGGCTTCCGTGCATTGTTGGAGTATTCTGTAGTCGGGTTCCTTTATTTTCGAGATGATTTCCTTCGTTATGTCCATGTCTCTGTTTGCTGATTTTGCCAGGAGGAGCACTTTTTCTATGGCTTGCCCGAAGTTGCCTGTTCTTAGTTCTGAGATGGTTTGTTTCATTAACAGGGTGTGGATTTGGTTTTCTTTTGTTGTTTCTTCGACGTCTAGTTCTTCTGTTTGGGCTTTTTCGAAGTTGATGTTAGGGTTTGTTTCGCATGTTAGGTCTTTCAGGAATCTTGAGGGTTTGGAGTCGGTTTTGTTTTCGCCGTATCTTTTGGCATAGGTCATAACGAGTTTTTCTTTGGCTCTAGTTATGGCCACGTAGAATAGTCTTTTTTCTTCTTGAAGGTGGAGTTCTTTTTCGTCGAATTCTGACTTTATGCCTTTTAGCAGGGTTTCTGGTATGGGGAATTTGTCTTTGATGTACGTTGTTGGCAGTTTGCGTTCGACAATGTCGGGGATTATGACGATTGGGTATTGCATGCCTTTGACGCCGTGGATGGTTGAGATGGTTATGGCTTGTTCGTCTGTGTTTTCTTGGTTGATTTCAAAGTTGGATGCGAACGATAGATAGTCTGTGAAATCATCTAGATCGCTGCCGGGATATAGGCTGCTGAATTCTTCGGCGAACCTGTAGAATTGGTTGAGTAGCTGTATGTTTCTGTTGTTTTGCAAGGCGATCTCGTACTTGTAGAATTCCAGCTCGAAGAGGAGGCTATGGATGAGGTCAAGAGGTTGGGTTTTCTTTTTGTTTTGTATGAGCTGGTCGAGTAGTTTTTTGGCTTCTTGGAATTTTGCGCGGTCTATTTTCATCTTATCTAGGTGGTCGAAGGCTTCGTAGAGTGAGATGCCTTGGTGATTGGCGTAGCCGTCGAACTTGGATATTTCTACTGGTTTTAGGTTATAGATGAATCTGTGCAGAATTCTTACAAGCTCTGCGTTGTTCTCTGCGGGGTTGCTTGCGACTTTTAGGTAGGCGGTGATGTCTTTTATTATGGGTTCTTGGAAGAATCCGGTTTCACCTATGAAGTTGAAGGGTATGGAGTGTTTTCTGAAGGCTTTGATTATGAGTTCGGCGCTTGCGCGTCGTCGGCATAGTATTGCTATGTCTCTTGTTGGGTGTGTTTTTAGTTGTTGTTTGATTGTTTGGAGGATGTAGTTTGCTTGGGACGAATCGGTTGGGGTCTCCGCGACGGTAACTTGTTCCCCTTCAGGGTTAAAGGTGAATAGTTTTTTTGCGGTCCTTTCGTGGGTGTTTTCTATTAGGCCGTTTGCTACGGCGAGGATTTTTTTGGTGCTTCGGTAGTTTTGTTCCAGCGCTTTTTCGACGTAGTTTGGGAACATCTTTTTGAATTCTACGATGTTGGTTAGGTATGCTCCTCTGAACCTGTAGATGCTCTGGTCGTCATCCCCCACTACGGTTATGTGACCGTGTTTGTTAGCGATCAGGTTGACTATTTGGAGTTGAATGTAGTTGGTGTCTTGGAACTCGTCTACGATGATATACTGAAATTTCTCTTGGTACTTTTTCAAGATGAGGGGTTTGGTTTTTAGCAGGTTGTAGACTATGCATAGCATGTCTCCAAAGTCGAGCATATTGTTTTTTGTCTTGTAATCTTCATATGATCTGAAGATTTTTAGAATGTCTTTCAGGTTGTTTACGTCGTTTTGCTCTTCGTCTTCAAGGTTTTTGTTTTCCTGGTTTTTGAGGTAGTTTTCGATGTCGTTTAGCGAGATGAACTCGTCTTTGCATCTTGAAATGAACTTCTTTGTTTCTTCGGCTAGGGTGTAGGGTTCGTGGTTGAATTCCAGATACTCTATGCCGAAGGTGTTGATGTTTTTAGTTAAATAGACCAGCTGAGCCGTTTCCGTTATTACTTTGAAGTTCGCGTTAAGTTTCGTGTTGAGGATGTTATCCTCTATGACTTGGTTGCAGAAAGAATGAAACGTTGAAGTGTTTAGCTCCTCGGAGTTTCCCAGCATGGCTATGACCCTGGCCTTCAGTTCTTCTGCCGCTTTCTGGTTAAAGGTCAAAGCCAGAATGTTCTCTGGTTTAATTCCCCTTTGAATCAAGTAGGTTATTTTGCTTGCTACTGTCAGAGTCTTACCTGTACCCGCCCCAGCAATTACGAGAAGCGGCTTATCTATTTCCTCCACTGCTTCTTTTTGCTGAGGATTTAGGCTATCACTGATGTTTTCCACTTGGATTTTCTCCGGTCTTGTTAGTGCGCCTCTAAAGTGCCACTGAAGGTAAACTATCATCGGGTTTTGCAGCATTTAAGATTTGGTGATTTAAGTTGCAAGTCACTTCTATTTCAGAAAGTGGGGAATTCTCTGGGCGCATTGCCTGGATTTAGAATGTGCAGTACTAAGTACAGAATGGTAAATATGTGTCCAGAAGTTCAGATAATAGCTGAATTTCCACAACGGGGAAAAGCTTCGCAAGGTCGGACTTTCAAGCTCGCGCTCAGCTAAGAAAACTTCAAAGTTGCCCAATTCGTAATATTTCTTTTTTGGAATATTTGCCAGCTCGAAGCAGGGCTTATTATACATTCTGACAGACTAAATGCTTGGTTAGAAGCATGGCGGACAAAAACGAAAATATTCACTTATTCATAATAACAGACTCGTACGCCAGAAAAAGAGTAAAACAAGACTTCAACACCAACGCCAGCTCGCTTGAAGCTATCTTTGGAGCCAATTGGAAATCCAATTTTTAAGTGGGCTAACATTTGTTCCACTCCTAATATTGCGTTTGAGCTCCTGAAGGTTCGTCCGCCCTCCATCTTTTGACTCTACTGCAAATCAGCTGATACTGAACCTGCCTAATGTACTTGAATCACACCTCTTTTCCACGAGAGCACATCCCTTCAACCAGTTTGCTGATAGATTTAATTTTAATCCAACACAGGTTGGGGCTGAGAATATTCTTAGCGACTAGAGCGTTCTGTGGCGGATATCCTATTACAGGGGGTTCAATACCAATCTGCCAGAACAACGCTATCAATTCGCCTCGATGATGAACTTCCTCTTCAAAAGCATGAACCAAACTTTAATCCAACAACAACTGGGCTTCGTGACTCCCGGGGTGGAGACCGGTTAGATTTTCGGTGCTTTTGTCTAGGCCGAGGCACGCCAGAGGCTAATAGTTAGTCGTCTCGTTCTCTCGTAGCTCAGCAGTCATTTTCATGCTTTCAATGCTTTGCTGTGTTACCACCGCAAAATGTGGAGAGTCCACCGAAACTATAGAGCGAGATATTGGCTGAATTTGCCCATTATCCCTGCCGACCTTTAGCTCAGAAACAGACATCGCTTTATCTGTCGCATAGAGTTCTACAACGCAGTCCCTTGGATTGTCTTCAGGAATTTCTCGAATAATAATTGCGTAATAATCGTGTTTACCCCTCACAAAGCGACTTCCTTCTGAATCAGCTATCGTCCAATCAAGTGTTGCCGTTTATTCCACTTCAATTAATACTTGCTGAACTCCTCGATTTTAATCTGTACACTCTACAGTTTATACACGCGCTACAAGTATGGTCAGAAACGAGTACAGGGGCTGATTTTGGTATGGCAGAAAAGTTGCAGCTCTCTGAAAGAATCAGGAGACAGGGCATTAGCGTGCGTTACCCATAATCGCAATTGTAGACTATACACGATGCTTAGGAAAATCTTAAATCAAGACACCAACGATAAGCGTACTTCAGTGTTATGTATGGAAGAAAAGACGATACAGTCAATACCTGTAATGCCATTCGCCTTGATGTATGCTTGCATCTCAGCTATAATCGGAGTTATCATTGGAATCTTCTACGCAGTAGTATTCGGAGCCATATTCGCCAGCATACCCTCTTCAACAACAGGCGGCTTTAGTCTTGGCTGGCTTAGCCTATTCTTTGGAGTTGGAGCAATCATAGTGGTGCCCATAGTCTCTTTCATTGGCGGGCTGATAATGTCGGCAATCGTAGCGTTATTGTACAACTTCCTCGCACCGCGAATCGGGGGAGTTAAGGTTCGCTTCAAAGAGGAACCTCGACCAACGCCTCAACCATAACGCCCATTCTTAGCGTGCGCTCTCGCAGTATCCCTTTTTCTCTTTTACGCTAGTAATTCGATATAGCAGAAAAGAACGTCAAGTCTTTAGCTTGCTGAGGTTATGGTTGTGTCGAAGCTAAAATGTGTTATTCCGGTTATGTTCTGGGAGACTGATAATGTTAGTTCCAAGGGAATTACTTGATTTACGTTTAGGATTTGGCCTTGGTAGTTCCAGTTTAGGTTCATGTAGCTCGAGGCGCTGGATGGGGTCCAGTTTGAGGTTGCCATCCACAGGTAAATCGCTGAATTTTCTTCGTTTTTAATATAAACTGTCAATGTGTTGTTTGAACCCGGCGATAATTGTCCCCAGTCGAGCGTGAGGGTTCTGTTTGTGCAGCCTTGATCCCAGTAGATCCCGACTCCAAGGCCCGTCATGGAACCGGCGAAGGCAAAAGCTTTGTTCGATTTTGAATTCTCCATGGAGGTGCCGACAGTGACGACAATTAAAAGGCATATTATTGCGAATACCGCTTTTCTGTGAGCGTTGTTGCTGCTCTGGATGGAGAAAGGCGCCTTTAGATTTGCTTTTGTTCGATGTATTTTGTCCGTGACTTTTCTGAGGTTATTCCAAGGCATTTTAAAGCCATCTATTATTTCTTAATACATACTACTCTCGACAGTATAAACAAATGTGACTGTAATGACACAACAACAGATCGCTTTTGCCCCTGGAGATGGTTTTATGAGTACCATTCCGTAGGGTGTTTGGTCAGGTTTTTGTCTTTGTTCCGTTGACAAGGTCGAAGAGCGATTTTGTTGTGGAGCCTTCGATGCACCAGCAAAAATATAAACCCTATCTTTTATCTAGAGTTTCAGTGCGCGGTGAAAGTATGAAAATTCATTGTGTGAAATGTGGTCATCTTGTACCAAAAGATGAGGACGCGAGGTCTTTGTTGCCTTTTGAAGTTTATCGCTGTCGGGCTTGTGGAGATGGCTTTCTTTTTAATCCAGGTACAAAAGAAGCTTATCTGATTCCCAAGAGTCTAGGTCTAAGGGACTTGACACTTGAAAAAATCAAAAAAACAATCAGTCAAATTCCGTATGACGAAGATTACTAACTTCCGAATGCGTTCAAGTCTAACTTTTGCAGGTGTAGAAAATGCCAAAAACCGTTGGCGACGATTTTCAACGAGAGACAAAGTACATTCGCAATGCGAGCTTAGGTGGCAACTTGAATTGGGAGAAAAAACCAGAAATTTACAAGAGCTACCCTTCCTGTAAAACCGTAAAGTTGCCCAGCCAGCCAAGAGAGGCGGCTTTACTCTTTTCAAAAGTTCTGCAGGAGCGCAAAAGCGTTCGCGACTTCTCAGCGCAGCCTCTGAGCAAGCTTGATTTAGCTTTTCTACTTTGGGCATCAACTGGTGTCCAAAGAAGAGAACATGGTTACGATTTCAGGACAGCTCCTTCCGCTGGGGCATTGTACCCAATCGAAACATACCTCGCTGTCAACAACGTTGAAGATGTTGAAGCGGGCGTATACCACTACAACATAAAAGACCATTCGTTGGAAGAAATAGAGAGTGGAAATTTTGGAGCTCAATTAGCTCATGCAGCGTTGGACCAGCGGATGTGCGCAACGGCGCCCGTAGTCTTTATCTGGACGGGTATCTTCAATCGGTCAAAGTGGAAGTACGCGCAGCGAGCTTACAGGTATGTTTACTTGGATGCTGGGCATGTGGCGGAGAACCTTGCGTTGGCGGCGGTAAGCATCAATTGTGGGTCCTGTCAAGTTGGAGCTTTCTTCGACGATGAAGTTAACTCAGTAATCGGCGTAGATGGGGTGGAAGAAAGCACGATCTATCTTAGCGTAGTCGGGCACCCAAGATGAATGTCAACGGGGTCAGGTTCAAGCGTAATGGCGTTCACGTGGTTATTGGAGAATTCCACCAGTAAATTTGAGAGTATTTGCCTGCCGTTGAAAAATTGGAGTCGTCATAGATTATGTCCAGTGAAAGGCCGTATTGGGATAAGAGTTTGTTGCTTTGTTCCCAGATTTGTGGGGATTTCTCGTCGGGTCCCCAGTAGCCCCAGATTCTGTCGTCGGGTTTTCTCATGCCCCACCCGTAGTTGGTTGGCAAAACCAGAGCCGCTTGGGCCGTTGTTGAATTGTGGAGGATTTTGTGGTTTACTGCGTCGTTCCAGAATTGCTTGAGAGCTTCAAAGTGTTCATCTTGCATAACCCCGTAAGGGTTGTCGGGTAGTTGTGGGTAATTGAAGATTGTGATGTATTTTGCGCCGGCTTCATACGCGGTAACCATTTGATTGTAGATTTCTTTGCCGCCGTCCAGGTAAGGATACGTGTCATATTTCCAGGTTATCTCGGCGCCCCAGCTTTTGTTTTGCATATTTGCAGCGCCTCTAACTTGCGCGATTTGTTGAGGTAAGCTGCTGTTCCAACCTATCTGGGTGAAAACAACATCGTAGCCTGCTATGTAGTCAAACCAGTAGAGAGCGTAGTCGGAAACGAAGATGGGTATTGAATTGTTTTTCAGCATGATTACGCCCCCGTCTCTCTGCAGGCCCCCGACGAACAGTCGTTCTGCCGAGTCGTATGTGGAATTGGATGTAAGGCTAAATCTAGAGGAAAAATTACTAATAGCAGTCCAGTTAGTGTCGAGCCAAATTCCTCCGGGTTCGTCGTAGTAAAAAACACCCAGAAACTGGTTGCCCCAACGCTCTTTGGCTGTAGTTACCCAAGAGGTGCGCCATTCAAGGTGTTTTTGGGTTAACACGCGTGGGTTAAGATCGCCAAAGTATACGATTATGTTTAGTCCGGAAGATATGGCATAATTGCAGACGTCATTTGTTGCGGTTTCGTTCCAGCTGACTGGGCCGGATTGCATGACGAATAGATTGGTGTAGTCTTTCACTCGGTCGATCAGTAGTTTTGCTTCAACGGTGGTGTTTCCGCAGAAGGCGACGCCAACGTAACATTGATCAAGGTTGCTTTTTGAGTCAGCCAATGGGTGCAGAACAACAACCGAAGCCGTAACAGCCGATGAAACCAAGATTAGAATGGTTACGGCTACGATCGTCCTCTTCAACCGGCTTTTCTCCTAAACTGAGACAACAGCATTCGGGCAGATATTTCTTCTTCTAAAGCCATTTGTAAAACCATTATTTCGCCTTAATCGTCTATAAGTTTTGGAAAAAGCCTTCCGATGTTTGGCTCGTATTTTTTGTTTGCTTTATGTTGAATTTTGCTCGGTTGCTACAAAGCCCAATACTCATGACTTACGTCATAATACTTATATAACGGTGTTTAGCCTTTTATTAGCTGAAAGGCTGACTATGCCAACCAGCAAACTAGAACTATGCATAGACATTGTCACTTCACTGACGGAATCTGGCCCCCTAACTTTGGAACAATTGACGTCACTATTAGAAGCCAACTCTCTATCATTAGAGAAACAATTGGGATTCCTCGTGGATCAGGAAATGGTCAAAAAAGAGAACACTGGGCAGAACGTTACTTATACTATCGCCATGCGCGGCATCAAAGTACTGAAGTTCTTCAAAGTCCTGCCCTCGACAAAAATTGAAGCCTAGAACAAGGAGCGGCTAGTCTACTTCTTGACGACGAGGACATTGCCATATGCGTTGCTGACAACTTGCTTTGAAACGCTTCCCAGGAAAATCGATGCGCTACCGCCTAAACCCCGGTTTCCAACAACTATCAGGTCAAAATTCTCTTTTTTGGCAATGGACACCAAAACTTTGCCTGGATTGGAACCGAGAACCAAAGCGCTCTCGTGTGCTATGCGTTCTTTTTTCAGGTCTTGCTCAGCCGCCGCGATAGTGGTTTCGGCTTGTTTCAGTTTACCCTTCTCGTAGGCGGTGACTACTTTTATGAACCCGGAAAAAGGTTTAGCGATGGTCATTGCTTCTTCAAGAGCTTTTCTTGACTGCAACGAGTCATCGTAGCCAACGATTATTCTGATTTTCTCAAACATTCTTCCCAACTCCAAACATAATACACTGTTAACGAATAATACGTTTTCGATAGGGAACTACTCTCAGACCGCGCGTTAGAAGTAATAATATGTATTTTTGTTAGACGATTGCTTGTTTGATGCCAGATTTCGCAACCTTTTAAAGTGAATATTAATACTTACGATATTGCAGGTTGGAGTTGGTTCTTATGGAACAACCAAATCCAACGCGGATGTTGCGCCTGCTAACTTGGCCAGGAGATCTAAACAATGTCTAAACATGGAGGAGCATCGTTGACTTGCCCGAAATGCCGTAGACGTGAACATGTTCTTTGTTTAGCTGGCGGTATAACATCGACTTATGCATGGCGAACACCTTTTTACTGCACTTCATGCAAACTGAGTTTTGAGGCAAAAGAGAAAAAGGAAATTAAGAATTGGTCCAAATTCCTCTCATTTGAGGTTTTAGCTTCAGACCCAAAGCCTTAGCACCCGATATGGACGAGCACTCGCCGTCAGTAAGCTGGTCAGTTCCGCTGTATAATTTCGGATTCCAGAGCCTTTCGGTACGATTCAACCGTTTTGCCCATACCTGTTACGCTTTCTTAGAGTTTCGAACGTGCGTAATATGTGAGAGTATAAAGTCTTGCTCTGAAACGGTTTTGCCCATAAGGTCTTGGATGGCGGCGTTCAAGTTGCCATGATAGTATGGGATGACGATTTTTTGCGCGAACTCCCTTATCAGAGAGGCTGATACGTTATGAAAAGTCAAATCTACCAAGAGATCCTCTTCTGTGGCTAAGACTGTTGTTTTCTTTTTCATAAGCGCTCACTTGGGAAGTGAGCCTATAGCCTAAGACGCATAAAAGCCAGGTGCAGAAGAGACCCTCCAGCGCAGGGGAGAGAGAGATGTTGAAGTAAAGAGCAATATCAGCGTTTGAGATTTGGTAATTTCAAATTCGCGCCATTTCTATTCTTGAGAATGGATAATTATCAACTTGCGCGTCAGGTTCATTCTTCTCGTCTGATTTTCCGTTCCGGAGCCCCAGCAAACCCTTTTTATCAATAAGCGCGCTTGAAGTTCGTTCTATGACGCGCATTCCATTAAATATGTCTTTGCAGATATAGATGGGCAGGTGTGATTTATTTGGGACTATTTGTCTGGAACAAACCTGTCTTAACTCTCTACCGTGACAGAAAACAGCCTGAAAGAGAACCGTTTGCTGTTGTTCAAGCAAGAAAACTCACTGTGACCGCGTCAGAAAAGAAAGCCGTGGAAGGGAACATAGAAGATTTTTTTGCCTTGATGGGTAATCTCGGTTACGTCTCTTTTAAAGGAGGAGAAAGCGACCGGTACATAGTGTGTTGGTTTGACGATAAAGTAGACGATTTCTACCAAGCAGGCAGAAGATTAGTGGGCGTCACATTTCCACCGAATATGTCATTTACCGTCGACGAAAGAGGCAAGAGAACTTACAACACTGCCTTCAAGGCTGAATATGGAAAACTCGAATAAACGTGCTCAAGAAATAGCATGAATAGTATGCGATGAACATCGTTAAGACATAGCGGTCGACAACAGAAAACTGAGGAAAGCGTTGCTATATAGAGATAAGAGTCGAACACTGATTCTGATAGACTAATAAGAATGCTTTGGCTTTAGGAATAGGCAGTCTACAGGGAGTGGTTTTATGCCTATAACGATCGGTTCGCTTTTCAGGCAAATTGTCAAAGAATTGCGGACTCAAGATAACAATCCAAATAGTTACCTCAACAATCCGAACAGCGACCTCAACAATCCAAATTACGACATCAACAACCCAAACAGCTACATCAACAATCAATACAGTAGCATCAACGATTCATCAAATAATCAATTCAACAAGGAACTGCGAAGGAATGTTTTGAGAGAACTCATTCAGACATATCTGTCAGAATGCCTGTCTAAAGAACAAGCAGAGAAACTTGTTACAGAGTATATCCCATGACAGTACAGCGCACCTCCAAGCTACGCGTACAATTGAATAACCATGGAGCTGAGAAACATAATAATTGATAAAATGCAACCACTCAACTATTCTGTCTGTTTGGTGAAGGAGACTTAACGTGGCTCACTTAAGGAATTGGCAACTTCTAGTAATCATAGGAATTACTTTCCTAGTAATAGGAATTTCATTGGCAATATCCGTTATCGGCATTAATTCATTTACAAATGATTTTCATGCTAATGCATTTTTAGAGCAACAACTGTTAGGTGCATCCGTCATAATAGCGCTTCTTAGCTTATTTTGGATGTTTTTGGCATTTTTGTATTGGGGAACTGAGCAAGCTACGAAGTAAGAAGAGAAGCGCGCCAAACAGAAACTAGCATAAAAAATGAGACTACGTCCACCTCACGTAGCCTGTTGGCTTCATCGATAACTTCTAGTATTGCTCAACCATGGTTAAGACAATCAAGAATCCCGGTCAGAAAATCACTGAAGGAAGCTTCGAGTACTTCACTGAAATGGAAGGCGCAAAGCTGTGTTTCGGAAACGCAAATGGTTCTCTTTCGAGCATATACAGCGTGAGCAAAAGAAAGTCTACTCAATAACTCCGAGTTTCGATGCAAAGCGATATAGCTGAACCAAAGCAAATAGTCTGACATAGAGTTGATTCGATGCTCATCGAAGTATATGGTTCACTGCTAAATCAAGATGAAAGAAAAAAAATCAAAGGAACGATGACTGAGAAAGGAAAAATCGAAAGGAAAGGTTGGAAGCTTTCGTTTGACAAGAAAAGCTATGGTGGAAAAGAAGCAGTCTTGAACCTTGTGCGCACAAATGATTCCGATGATGTCTATTATACTTCCGTTTTCGAAGTTGATGAAGACACTTACATTGAAATTATGAGGAGAGAAATGGGGCAGGGGAATGTTGGAAAATGGATGCATGGCGAGGCTGTCAGTTTTAACAGTTATAGACCTCTCCAGTTACAGTCAGACTTGGGTACAACCGAAGTCTTCATTATTCCTAAAACTGAAGAAATACCCACAGCAACATGCTTGGAAGCTGAGTATGTTGCATTCGTAAGAAGAGGAATAGAAGAAAGCTTCAAAGATATGCCCAAAGAGAAGGAAATCAATCTTCAGGTTCTCAAAAAAGCAGTGGAGGAAAGTAGTCGAAAGACGAACAGACGTGAATAAAAAGAATCTTTGTTTTGGTGTCGTGTCGTTCGGGGTTGGGAGTAAAATTTAGTCTAATGTGTTTTGAATGTTTAGCCATGTTTTATTTTGGCGAAGGATCGTTTGATGTTTGATTCATATTTCCTTGTTTGTCCTCCGGGGTAAACGCAGAGGATTACTCGGTATCCGGATAGTGTTTTTTCGTAGTTTTCTGTTATTTTGTGGTTTGCCAAGTCTTTGAATTCTGAGAATTCCGGGTTCTCTTGTAATCCTTTTAGTGCCTTTCTGGCGGAGTCGCCTAGAACGAATATCGTTTTAGGTTTAAGGTTGTGGATCTCTCGGCTCAAAAATTTGGCGCTGCACGTTTTCAGGACTTCGTAGGGGACTCTCGTTTTGGTCTGTTTGTTGAGTCGGCATTTAATCGAGTCGATTAGGAAGTAGCCTTCGTGTTTGAAAGTTTCCAGGGATAAGTTGAGGCGTTTGAGGGTCTCCTTTCGTAGGTTTGTGCTTTTTTTGTCTTCGGCTTGGTTGTAGAAGTAGCTTTGTTTTCCGTTCCATGGTGGTGATTCAGCGATGAATAGCACGTTGATTCTTCTTTTGGGGAGCCATTTCTCCTCGACGCTAAAGAGCGCGTATGGCTTATCTTCCATTTTTAGCCTGTTCGTCGACTTAAAAGCGGCGCAGTCGTGGCAGGCAGTTATCTCATCAGTAAAACTGGGCAGACTAAGATCTGGCTCCTAACGTTCTTGCTTTGTCGCCTGTTTTTACCATGTGTCTCGTCTGCTGATTGCTTCTTTTTTCATGTCTTCTTCTATTTTGCGGTAAATGTTTTTCTCGGTGTCTGAAACGATAGCTAAATCGGTTCCTGCAACGCTTTTGACGATTGGTACTCTGATTAGTCTGTCTTCTCTTTTCATTGGAACATATTCGATGGTTACTTCTTTGGATGTGCTTGTGAGTTTTTCGTCCGAAGCCCAAAGTTCATGCATTTCAGCTTTAATGGTGTGCGGTCCCGCCTCTATACCCTTCATATCCAACACGGGCGCTAATTCGAAGTCGTTGGTTGCCAGAGGACTCTGGGGTATGCCGATGGTGACGGAGCTTATTTGTTGGCCGTCAAACCACAAATCCGACTTCACTTTTGAAAACGCGGTTTTTGAGGGAAGCAGCCTGAAAGCTATCTTTAGGGCGAGTTCGTCTTCTTTTGTTTGGGTGCCGATCTCAGTTATTACTATGTGCTTTTCTTGGTCGGACTCGGCTGCTTTGTCGGGTTTTTGCGGCGCGTCTTGTAGGTTGTCTAGCGTCTGTTGCTTGGACTGCTTGGCGGCCGTCCGCATTTTTTCTCTTAAATGCTGCGTCTTGGTTGATTTGCCCATTGCTATCTCCCGGGGTCGCTGGCGTTAACTGATAGAGTGGTAGATCTTGCTCTCTTAGTTTCCTCTCAATCACTCGATATTTGACTTTGATTTAAGGAGTATCGTGATGCCTAGAATTGGCAGTATTACCATCCAAAAGTCAATTAGAGGCAGGAAAGCGCGATAAATTGAAGCCCAAACCGAAACTATAGCGTAGATTACGAAGTAAATTCCCACTAAAAGTATGGCAGTTCCCGCTAACCACGTGTTGAGTTTCGTTGTTTGTCTAAAAGTTAACCATGCAACCGTGGTAACTATGGCGGCTATTAACAAAGTTAGCACTGAATTAACAGACCCAACAGTGCCGATTAAGCTTGTTTGTTGGGTTCCTGAAGGCAGAATTGCATAGACCCACATTAAGCTCTGTCTAATCCAAAAACCAAATGCATAAAATGCGGCGGCGATGCCTGCCCATTTTAGAATTGGAGGGAGATATTGAGGTTTTTTTAACTTGTGGCTCAGCATAAGTAGAGGCGGAACGATTAGAGCTGCTTGAAGCAGAAATGAAACTCCAGTGTAAATATTCAGGAATACACTAGACGATATGATTGAGCCAACAACATGGTTTATTCCAGCTGGAACCAGCAGGAGAAAGTAGAGCGCTTCGAAAAGAATTGCTCTCCTGAGGTTTTCAAGATACTTTGGGTTTCTTTTGAAAAAGAGAATAGCGCAGTTGAAAGCAAATACTGCGCCTATTAAGCGTAGATAGCTGCCGACTGAAGCCACTGACTCTTGGAGCAAGAAAAGCGTTAGTTGTAGGGCTGGTTGAGAGCTTTTTATGAAGTTAGGTAATTGATCGACGATTAATGGGAAATGAGAAATGAAGATTGTTGAAATGATTGCCTAGTAGACATTGTATAGCAAGAACGAGGCGGCGACAATCAATAGCGCTTTCTTCATTTCTTTTCCAACTACATTTATGCCAAGTCAAATATAACTCTCCTCAAAACCAGTTTATTTCTCAAAGGTTGTCAGTGGTTTTCTTGTTTCCTGTTGCTTTCTGCGGGTATTGTTATTATGAATTTTGCGCCTTTGCCCGGGGCGCCTTCTTCAGTTATGGTCCATCCGTAGACTTCTATCATCTTCTTGGATAGGAATAATCCGAAGCCTGAGCTGCCGCCCGTGCTGAAGCCTTGTTTGAATAGTTGCTTTTTGTTCTCTGAAGGTATACCTGCGCCATCGTCTTCGTAGATTAGCTGGAGCTCGTCTTGGGCTGTTTTTTTGTAGTGAACCCTTGCTGTGGTCGTTTTTTTGCCGTATTTTCTTGTGTTATCAATGAGGTTGTAGATGAGTTGCCTGAGTAAAGAGTCCGCCCGAACAGTTAAGCCGGCGCAGTCGTTAACTACTTTGAAGGGTAGTCCTGAAAACATTCCAGCAGCCTCATCGACGGTCTTCTCCACGTTGACGTCAACTAGCTCCTCGGCTCCAAGTTGCTCGTATGCTCTTGCAAAATCAAAAATTTTCACCGACTCTTTAACTGACCGCTCCATATTACCTAGGCCATCAACAATGTCGGGTTTATCGGCATATTTCTTCTTCAAAATATAACAATACCCAATTATTGTTGTGAGTTTGTTTCGCACGTCATGTCTTGTAAATCCGCCTACTACGTTTAGTTTCTCGTTGAGCAGTTCGGCTTTGGCAAGTGCTTTGCTTAGTTCTTCTTGCACGGTGATAATGTCGGAAATATCCTTGTATACAATGACGGCACCTATTACTTTTTTGCGCGAAAGGATTGGGCCTCCAGATATCAAAAGTGGAACCAAAGAGCCGTCTTTCCTTTTTCGTAATGCGACAATTTCTACCTGACCTAGAAGGATTTTTTGGCGGATAGTTTTTGATTCTTCTTTTGCTTCTTCAGGAACGATGATGTCGGTGATGATTTTGCCCTTGATTTCATCAAAAGAATAACCAAAAAGCATGCTGAACCGAGCATTAGCTTCAATAACACGAAAGTCAAGGTCTAAGAAAACCGAAGCTTCAGGGTTCGCGGCAAACAAGGCACTAAACTTTTGCTGACTTTCCGACAGAGCCTCTTCAGCTTTTTTGCGTTCGGTTATGTCCACAGCCAGTTCCGAGGCTCCAATAATCAGCCCGTCTTTATTCTTAATTGGCGTAGCAATGATTTCAACCCAGTACGGTTTGCCGTCAATTGTAGTAGAACAGTACTCATGAGAGTCCCGGGTTGTTTTTCCTGCGTAGATTTTTGTTACACCGCATTCTGGGCATGGCTTATCTAAAGTGTTAAGCACGGTGTAGCAGAGTTTGCCTTCTACATCGCCTTTGTATAGTCGTATGAAGTTGTTCGCCCACGTTATGTGATAATCTTTGCTGATTGTTACAAAGCCTGCGCCTATGCTTTGTGTAATAGCTTCAAGTGTGTCCCGATCTCGTTTGAGTTCATCTGACATTTTCCGGCGCTCAGTAATGTCTTCTACGAGTGAGGCAGCGCCAGTTGTTTTGCCTTCAGAATCAACCAATGGTGTGTTAAACCACGCGCAAGTAATTTTTTTCCCTGTCTTGGTAATGTTCTCGTTTATTGATCGGCTGCCTCCGTTTTGAGCTAGTAGGGAGTTCCAGACCGCATGGACATGTTTTTTCTCCGATTCGGGCAAGATGAAATTGGCATATTGACTAATTGCTTCTTCACTTGAGAATCCAAAGATTCGCGAAGCTGCAGAATTCCATTTTGTGACCTTAAAATCCAAATCCCATTCAATAACGGCAAGAGGTGTATTTTCGAAGTGAAACTTTAGTCGCTGCTCTGATTGTCGTAGCTCATCTTCTGCCTTCCTGCGTTCGGTAATGTCAGTAACTATTCCAAGAATAGCGGGTTCTCCTTCGTATTTGGTAAGTTTCGAGGTTATTAATGCGTCGATTTTCTTTCCGTTTCTGGTTACAAGATTGTATTCGTATGGGGTAACTTCTTCACCTTTAAGATGCTTTGAAAAACTTGACTTTAGAATTTCAATGCTTTGAGAATCAACTAGTGAAAGAAAATTGAAATTAGGGGAATAGAACTCTTCCCTTGAATAACCCATAATTTCTTCGCATTTTTTGTTTGCGTAGACAACTTTTCCGCCTCGGTTTATGAAAATCATGTTGGGCAATTCTTCAGCCAGACTTCTGAACTTTTCTTCCGACTCTCCTAATGCCTTTTCTGTTTTTTTGCGTTCAGTTACGTCTGCAACATAACCGTTCCAGACGATGCCGCCATCTGGTAGCTTCTCTGGAACCGACTGCCCCCATAGCCAACGGATTTGCTGACTTGGAAGTTGAACTCGAAACTCATAATGCCAAGGAGCTAGGAGTTCAGCAGAGTGCTCAATTGATTGGAATACTCCATTCAAATCTTCAGGAACGATCGCCTTGGTAATGGGAGAAAAATCTTCAAAGACGTCTTTTGGAGAGCAACCAAACAGGTTTCGTATGGCATCTGAAGTATAGGGTACGCGGTATGTTCCATTTGGACGTTTAATTAGTTGGTATAGCATTCCAGTCGTTTGAGAAGCAAGTTTCCCCAGCCGGGCTTCATGTTCTCGTAAGTCTCTTTTTGCCTTATTGTGTTCCACTGTTAGTTTAATGGAGTGCGATAGTTCACCGTAGACTGTTTCGGGGTCGCCTTGCTTGTTTGCGTAGCCGTTTGCCCCCAGATTTAATGCTTTTATTGCTACTTCTTCTCTGCCTTTTCCGGTAAAAAGGATGAAGGGGATATCGTTCTTCTGTTCTCTGATTTCTTTGAGGAATTGAAGCCCATCTTTTTGTGGCATAGCATAATCAGAAACAACCACATCAAAAGTTTGTGTTTCCAGTTTTTTTAAGGCTTCATCAACACAGGAAGCATTACTTATCTCGAAGTTGCCCATATCGCCCAGTATCTGTTTTGAGATTTCAAGGATGGATGGGTCATCGTCCACATGCAAAACACGAATAGAGTTAGCTTTTTCTGGGGAGGCTAAATTCTTAAGATTAACAGTAATTGGTTCCTGATTGCCTGTTTGCATCATCAGTTGCGCCACTTAAACAAACAGACAGTTGAACTTGCAATAAAGCAGTTATGAATCCAGAATATTGAATAACACTAGCATGATTAACGGCATCAAATGAGTACTCTTGTATATGGTCCTACAGAGTGAATAATGATGAAGGGGCGAAACAGATAATGGGCTTCTAAAATGAAAAATGTGTTTATCCGATGTTAACGGGCGTGGACTTTCGTTTTGTTCCGCATCTGATGCATTTTTCCTCAAGCGGGGCTCGACTGGTTTGGCGGTCAAGTATGATTGGGAGTTCAGGGTCGGGGTACCGCGTGGTTTTTTCTTTCATGACTTCCCTCTTGATGACTGCGAATTCGTGGGTGGGTTTCCTGAGAGTTTCCAGGATTTTGGCGTTTTCTGCGAGTTTAGTCTTTAGTTCTTCCATTCGAGACAGTTGATCGTCCCCAAAGGTTTCCAGTTGAGATTGCGTTTGTTTTATTTGGGTAAGCGAGGTTTTCAGTTTGTTTATCTGGGCGGATGCCTCGGGTTCGGGTTCGTATTTGATGATGGTTTTGCTTGTTCTTTCGATGTCGGCGGATATTGAGAGTAAGGCGGGTTTGAGTTGGGCGTAGTTGTTTACCGCTTTGTAGATGTTGTTGTTTTGTGTTGTGAAGTTTTCTATTTGGGTTTTGTACTGCTGGAATTCTTGGTCATAACCCTGAGGGTTTGCGTGGCACAGGGGCTGTTTAGCTTGGGCGTCTTTTGTCTCCGCCAATAACCTTGATGCTTCCAGCTCAAGGCTTTCCATCTGGTTTTTGTCTGGGACTTTGTAGTTTTTCCATTTGTCTTCGATTGAAATCATTTTGTTGAGAAGGTTCGTTCTCAGTTTTGCCTTTCGTTGCTGTTGGATTGCTTGTTGGAGTTGGTTGGTGACGCGTTCTCTTCGGGCTTTGGCATAAGCCTCCAGTGTCGATTTGCCTTTGGGGGTGAGCTCAAAAGTTACTTTGCCCGGCATTTTGTATCTTCTTATCCAGTCTTTTGCGCGTAGTCTCTCGAGGCTCCGTTGTGCTTGTTCGGTGCTGGTTTGGGCTTTGCTGCTGATCCTGGCCAATGCCAGCTGTTCGGTTTGGTCAGTTATGGCTTTCTTGGACAAGTAATCTACGATGGCTTCGTCTATTGACGCGTCCTCTTCGTTGGTGTCGCTCGTTGTATGCAGCCTCAGTATGATACCGTTGGGGAGGATTTAAATAAAGTTAATCGGCAGCGGTCTCCAGTGCCGGGTAAGTTGTTTCGCGGATAGACAGGTTTTAGAGCTTAAGCCCGGAGATATTGGTGGGGCAAAGATATGGGCGATGATGGTTTTGTTGCCTCCGTCAAGGAATGCGAAGTTGGGGAGGGACAGATGAAGGCTGTGCGCGTGAAGGGCAAAGCTATTTTGCTGGTGAGGCAGGGCGGCGAGGTTTTTGGTTTATCGAATTGTTGTCCGCATATGGGGTGCTCTTTTGAGCGGGGCATCCTGAGGGGCTAACATGGTTATGTGCCCATGTCACGGGTGGAAGTTTGACGTGCGCAACGGGCAATACGAAGAGAACAAAGCAATATGTTTGGTGAGCTACCGATGCAAAACCCACAATGGAAAAATCTACGTCGAAATCAAGAACGATGACTAAGCTCGGCATTCTTTGATGTTCTGAAACAGGTCGCTGCCAAAGACCCGATCCTGTTCTGAAGCCAATGGGAATATACTGAGGAATCCTGAAAGATAACCGTTATTTCTCAAAATCAACTTGCATGTAAGATTAAGTTTATAGACAAGAAACAATGAAGTAAGGAAGGAATCGCATGTTTACGAAAGTGCTTCAGAAGTCAGAGATTAGTCGAGGTTTCATTCAAATACCTGCGAAAACTCGAATTGCGCTTTTCGCCGATAAGAAACCTCCTTTCGCCGCGACTTTAAATGATTCTCTAGCCAGAGTTGATGAGAAAGGGCGACTTTGGTCAGAGTATCTGAAAAATCGTTACACCGTCGAAGCCAAAGTGGCGATAATCAACAATGGTAGTAATTTCTTTGTTACAATGAAAGATGAGAAAGAGAACGCTCCTTCTGAAATCGAGCAATCGTCCATTTCAGCTTCAGTTAGTGTTGAACGCCACAATGGCAGCGATGCGGAGTATAGAGTCCTAGAAGGCGATTGCCTAAAATATTTTGAAAAAGACACGATAGGTAAAGTGGACTTAACGTTTTTTGACCCCCCTTATCTTCAAGGCAAAGAATATCGATTTTTTGATGATAACCAATCCGCTTCTAAGTACTGGAATTGGATAAAGACGATTATTGAGGGCGTTTTCAAAACAACTTCAGACGGTGGAGCGCTTTATTTCATGCATAGAGAAAAGAACGCTGAGATAATGCTCCGGATACTCAGGAAAACCGGTTGGAATTTTCAAAATCTAATCATATGGAAGAAAAAAACGTCAGCAGTTCCGATTGAAACAAGGTTTTCAAAACAGTACCAGATAATTACTTATGCCATAAAAGGAAATAGACCTAGAGTTTTTAACAAGATTAGAATTGATCCTCCACCCCTTCCTTGGCATAAATATCAGCATGAAAACGGCGTTTACTTGACGGATGTTTGGGATGACATAAGGGAATTAACGTCAGGATACTTTGCAGGCGACGAGGCTTTGAGAGATAGTAATGGACAAAGACTGCACGTTCAGCAAACCCCGGTGGCTTTGCTATTGAGGATAATTCTATCATCGACACTACCAGGAGATGTAGTTTTTGATCCGAATGCTGGTTCAGGAACTGCTTTGGTGGTTGCTAAGCAATTAAGTAGAAATTCTGTTGGAATAGAAATAGATCCATTGAATGTAGAATTAATTAACAAACGTATGGTTGCTTTGAGAGCAGCAGATGACATTTCAAGTCATCTCGAATACTACAAGTATTCCCCTGATCTAGCGAAAATTTGGCCAGCTGAAATTCCCAAGATTAAGCAACAAAGCCATCTATAGTTTTAATCCGCCTATGCCTGCCGTTCAAGTTAACTTGAATGAATCATCTTCTCTTGTGATAAGTCCGATTTCCTGCAAAAAAGTTGTTGATGATTCAAGAAATGCCCCTTCGTCTACGTCATCTAGTTTTTCTTTCAATTGGCTACTCTTCAGATTTCCGTTTTCAGACAAGTAATACAAAACTAGTGCCGAGACAAAATGTTTCTCTCTTAATATTTTTGCGTTGTCTTGTTCTGCTAGAATTCTTGCAACACGACCTAAGGTGACGGACATTTTCCTTAGGTCAATTTCTCCTTTGAGAACAACTTTTCCAAAGCATTCCTTAACTTTTTTAGTTGTGCGTAAGCCACAGGTCTCTTTCAGCAGGTCTTTTATCTCATTTTGAAGTTTTTCGACAAGTTTTTGTTGGATACTGACTGCCATGGAGAAAACTTGAAGATAAGCAGTCTTAGCTTGATTAATGATTGCAGGCTTGGTTATTAAAAGGAGGGTTTCAGTGTTTTCTCTCCAATAATCCTTGGTTATTTTGAATCCTAAGTTAATCTTATTCAGATTAATAGAACTAACAAATAACGCTTTGTCTGTTATCAAGAGTTTTGCATGAAGATTTTCGGCTGTTGTCCTGACGTCAATATCTCTTGAGAGTAAATCTCGCAGCATTCTATTGATTCTATCATTAAAATCCATGCTTGATGGTTCTGTCAGGATTTTTATCGGAATTTTTTTGTTTGTTGCTATGTTCAGTAAGAACTTAGAGAATCTTTCATCAGTGAAACTTTCAGTCGATAAATAGACCTCGTTTGCATCATTGATGAATCTTGAAAAAATGTCTCTGCCTCTGCAATCAAATGGGGTAAAATACAGTCTTTCTTCAGTTACAATGTTTGAAGGACAAAGCACAATTGGATAATGTTGTACCCAATGCCCCTTGTGAAGTGGATCAGCCCCAGTTGGGAGGTCAAATACTCCGTTGTCTTTTCCACCTAAGGCTTCCAAAATTTTTCTGTGTATTGCCCCATCAAATCCAGTATCGTTATCGACAAACAAACTCAGGAGATTGTCAAACTGTTGGTTAAACTCTCTTATTTTGTCTTTATCGTTAGAGGTGTGCGCAATTCATTTTTTATCCTTTCTCCGCTAATAGTAGTGTGAGCGAGGCTGGGCTGGAACCCGTCAAAACCATTGGTTTGTGTCTTGGAACACGTGGAACCATTAAACTATTGGGT
>Ga0209777_10000818_pt1 | contig 48151 bp, 36 predicted proteins | sample FrelakmetHBP12HB_FD_187147 | JGI IMG/M metagenome (GOLD analysis project Ga0209777, IMG submission 187147) | Freshwater lake sediment microbial communities from the University of Notre Dame, USA, for methane emissions studies -HBP12 HB (SPAdes)... | ecosystem: Environmental > Aquatic >... | reverse complement strand
TCCATTGGGCGCGAGATCGCGCGCCGGCGGCGCACCGCGCGCCTCTCCCAGGCGGCGGTTGCGGCCCGGGCCAACATCCGCGTCGAGACGCTCTCCCGCCTCGAGAACGGCCACAGCAACCCCACCGCCAAGACCGTCCGCGCGATCCTAAGAGCCCTGGGCGGATAGCTCCGCCCGCATCCCGCCTGTCATCACCTGGCGCCTCGGCATCGCGACGTCGCGCTCGTCCCTACGGCCTCGCCGTCCTCGCCGTATCCGCCGCTGCCGGCCTTGCCCGCCACCTGATCGCCGTCATCGTGCTCTTCCGCTGCGCCCCTGCGCCCGCCAACCACCGCTCGGCGCTGCTCGGCTCCCGCGTGTCCGCCAGGATGATTCCGTTCGCCCCGACCTTCCCCGCCTCCCGCCGGATCGTCTGCACCATCCCGCGGTCGGTCGTGTACATCGAGGAGCCGCTCCCGAACAGCAGCGCCACCGCCTCCCACTCGTAGCCGCGATCCCGGAGTTCCTGCACCGACAGGAACACGCGCGAGGCAATGTGTCAGGGGGGTGAGACATCGGCCGTCAGCCATCAGCCATCAGCCGTCAGCCGTCAGCCACCCTCGCTCCTCGCGCCCTCCGGACCCGGGCGGCTAACGGCTGAGAGTGCCAGGTCTCGCACCGGTGCCGCGCGAGTACGATGGTGCAGTCCCTCGGACACCTGATACGCTGGGGCCGTGTCCAGTACACCCCCTTCTTGCCGATCCGGGCGAGTGTTGTATGTTGACTACAACAGCACGTCTTCGGCTTTCTCCACGGGGGTGATGAGCGATGCCCGGTAACGAGTTCGGCGTGTTCGTGAGAGAGCGGCGGGCCGCTCTCCGCCTGAGCCTCCGGCGTTTCGCGGAAGCGGCGGGCCTAGACCCCGGCAACGCCAGCCGGATGGAGCGAGGGCTCGTGCCTCCGCCCGAGAACGCCGAGGTGCTCGGCCGCATCGCGGCGGCGCTGCAGATCGCGAAGCGCTCCGCCGACTACCGGCTTCTGCGCGACCTGGCGGCGGCCGCCAAGGGCCACATTCCCGCGGATCTACTCTCCGATCCCGAGGTGGCGGCCCGGCTCCCCATCCTGTTCCGGACGCTGCGCAGCAAGCCGCTGGACGGCGCGCAGCTGGAGAAGCTCATCGACGCCGTCCGCAAAGCGTAGCGTGAGGTTCCGTCCGGCGATCCTTTCGTATGACGATCTCAGGTGCCGAGCCGAGGAGTTCCTGGACGAGTTCCATGCCGAGCGCACCTTGCCGGTGCCCATCGAGGAGATCGTCGAGTTCGACTTCGAGTTGGAGGTCGTGCCGATTGACGGCATCCTCGACGATCTGGAAGTGGATGCCTTCCTCACGAGCGACCTGAAGCGGATCTACGTGGACGCGTTCGTCCTTCAGCATCGTCGCCGGCGGTACCGCTTCAGCCTGGCGCACGAGCTGGCACACCACGAGCTGCACCGGCCCCTCTACGAGGAGTCCCGGGTCACGTCAGTGCGGGACTGGCGTGCGGTCCAGGAGGCCATCTCGGAAGACGACTACGCCTGGTTCGAGTTCCAGGCGAACAGCTTCGCCGGCCTCGTTCTCGTGCCGCCGGCGGAATTGCGACACCGGTTCCAGAGAGCCCTCAAGGCGGCGAGAAGGGCCGGGCTCACCGACGCCACCTTGTGGAGCGAGGCGGGCAAGGCCCACATCTCGCGTTGGCTGGCCACGCAGTTCGAAGTCTCGGATCAGGTCATCGAAAGACGGCTGGAGAAGGACGGGCTCTGGCCGGCGCCGCCCGTGCCGGGGGCGTAGCGCTAGAGCACCCGCTCCACCTCGACCAGCTCGAACTCCGACACCGGGTACAGCGCCACGTAGATCTGCGCCTTCGGGGACCGCCGCACCCACTCCAGGAACTGCTCCCGCTGCCGCAGCAACTCCGCGGTCTCCGCCCTGAGTTCGGGCGCCGTGTCCAGCTTGGCCCTGTTGGCGTGGATGGCGGAGATGCTGCCCTGGAGGATCGCCTCGAGCACCTCGCGTACGATACGGCGGCGCTCACCGGCCGGCTGCTCGAACGCGCCGCGCACGTAGTGGAGCGGATGATACTATAGTAGCGCTGTTGACATTATAATAGTCGTGGATGACATTACATTCCCGCGAGGAGGGATGGATGCGACCCACGACCCGGCCCCAGAGCGCCCTGCGCTGTCCCCTGAACCACATCCTCGGAACCGAGGCGAGCGTCCGCGTGCTCCGCATCCTCTTCCTCTCCGACATCCCGATCGGCGTGTCGGAACTGGCGCGGCAGGCCGCGCTCCAGCCGAGCGGTGTCGCCCGTGTATGCACCAGGCTCGAGGACCTTGGCGTCATCGAGGCAGTGGGCCGAGGCGCGCGGAACCGCCAGTACAGGCGCGGTCCCCGGTTCCCGTTCAGCGCGAACCTCACCGCGCTCTTCGGGGAGGAGCGGAGCCGGGCGGAACAGGTCATTGCCGATCTCCGGAGCGCAGTGCAGGGCAACTCCTTCATCAAGGCAGCGTGGATTGAGGGGGCCGCTGCCGTAGGAGCGGACAGCCCGGGCGATGCCATCGAGGTGGGCGTGCTCGCAGAGCCGCAGAACGTCGGAAACGTCCGAGCGAACGTGTGGGGGCGGCTGCTGTCGGTCCAGCGCTCCAAGGATGTCGTCCTGGACTTGCACGTGAACACGGAGGCAGACCTGAAGACCTCGGATGAGGTTCAGCGCAAGATGCTGGAGCAGGTGCTCCCGCTGTTTGGACCGCCGCCGCTGGACCTCCTCCGGAGCGGTCCTCCTACGCCTAGGATGCGCAGGGATGCCGCCCGGCGAACCCACGGCGATCTCGACGCACGAGCGCTGGCGATCGCGCGGGCCGTGGCGCAACGCATCCGGCGCGATCCGTCCCTGGTTGAGCAGGCCGTTCGCTACGTGGAGCGGAGGTTGCCGAGCGCCTCGCCGGGCGAGCGACTCGAGCTCGAGGAGTGGCAGGGGATACTCTCCACGATGTCCGTGGCCCGTCTCTGTCGCTTCCTTGTCCAGGAGGATGCCAGGGCGACGCGCCTTCGCCAGTCGCTTCCGTTCCTGACGGCGCTCTCGCCCCAGGAGCGTCGAGCGATCTTCGCGGCAGCGGGGGTGAGTGCGTGACCCGAGAGAGGAGCGCGAGCCCCGGTGCGAGTGGGTCAGGCTCACGGCGGAGGGGCTGAAGCTCCCTCGCGCCTGCGGGACCCGCCGGCGCTCGAGGTGACAGGCCGCGGCGCCATTCGGGTGGCGATAAATATGTCTTGACTTGCGCACAAGTAATTACATATTTATCGCCCATGGCCAAGTCCACCACCTCCGGGCGCGCCGAGCGAGTCTTCCGCCACGCCCGCGGCATCCTCCGCACCCGGGAGGCGCTCCGGCTGGGTGTGCACCCCGAGACGCTCTATGCGCTGCGAGCCGCGGGCCGCATCGAAGCGCTCGGCCGTGGCGTGTGGCACCTCGTGGACGTGCCAGTTTCGGAACACGTGGACGCCGCCATCGTCGCGCTGCGCCAGCCGCGCGCCGTGGTCTGCCTGGCGTCCGCCCTCGAGTGGCACGGACTCACGACGCAGCTGCCCGGCCAGGTACAGATCGCCCTCCCTCCCGGGGCGCGGGCACCGCGCGTCCGCTACCCTCCGAGCCACGTCTTCAGGTTCTCCGGGCGCTCGTACACCGCCGGGGTCGAGCGGCACGAGGTGGGCGGCCTCAGGGTGCGGGTCTACTGCGCCGCCAAGACCGTCGCGGACTGCTTCAAGTTCCGCAATCGCCTCGGTCGCGACGTCGCCCTCGAGGGGCTGCGCGAGGGCTGGCGCGCCCGACGTTTCACGATGGACGAGGTGATCCGCTACGCGCGCATCTGCCGTGTCGAACGCGTGATGCGGCCCTATCTCGAGTCGCTGGCGTGAGCCGCGCGAGGCCCGTGAACGTCGCCGCGTCCGTGCGCCAACGCCTCCTCGACCTGGCGCGCGCGAAGAACCTCCGGATGCAGGACGTGCTGGTCCGCTTCGCCACCGAGCGACTACTGTACCGTCTTGCCACCTCTGCTCACGGCGACGCCTTCGTCCTCAAGGGGGCGATGCTCTTCACCGTCTGGACGGGGGTCCTGCCGAGGGCGACGAAGGACGCCGACCTCCTGGGCTTCGGGGACCCGAGCCCCGGCCGGCTGTCGCGGGTCTTTCGGGAACTCGCGGCGGCGGATCTCCGTGCAGAGGACGGTCTGGCGTTCGATCCGGATTCCGTGCGTGTGGAGGCGATCCGCGAGCAGAACGACTACGGCGGCCTGCGGGTGACGCTGTCTGCGGAACTCGACGGCGCGCGAATACGGATCCGGGTGGACGTGGGCTTCGGGGACGCCGTCGTTCCTGGGCCGGTGGCGGTCGTGGTTCCGCCCATCCTGGACCTGCCGGCGGCTCGGCTCAAGGGGTACCCGATCGAAGTGAGCGTCGCGGAGAAGTTCGAGGCGGTGGTCCGTTTCGGTCACGCCAACACACGGCTCAAGGACTACTTCGACCTGTGGTACATCGCGAGCCGGATGCCGCCGGACGCACGCCGGCTGGCGGAGGCGGTACGGGCGACATTCGAACGCCGGGGCACGGCCATCCCGGCGGGAGTGCCGCCCGGTCTTGATGACGCCTTCGCCGACGCGGACCGCAGGCGTCAGTGGGAGGCGTTCCTCGACCGGGTCCTCGCCCCGGGGGTTCAGCGCCCGACGCTGGACGTGGTCATCGCTACGGTCCGCGAGCTCCTCATGCCGGTTGTTGAGCTGGCGAGGAGAGACTTCTGAACGTGAACTCCGTCATCGGAGCGGCCGCCCCTTCTTCTCCCGTGCGCGCTTCGGCTTAGCCCGCACTCCTGCGCTCCGACTCCTCGCGCTTTCCTCCGCAACCAGCTTCAGCATCCCCGGTCCGCCCTGCGGCACCGACTTGATCACGCCCTCGAACGACGGTTCGTCCATCTTCGGCCATGTGACCGCGACTCCCCCCGGCGGCGGCGTGCCGATGAGGAAGAGCCCCTTGGGCGAGGAGATGCTGAGGTCTGTGCGGGTGGAGACGTCGGGCCCGCCGAGTTCGGCGCAGAGGGCGCCGAGGTGCTTCTTCACGGCGAGCGTCGCCGTCCGGACCTGACCCAGCGTGGTGTCGGGCGGCAGGCGGAAGCTGACGACGAAGGCGTTCACGTGGGTCGGAGTGCGGACCTTCTTCGCTCGCGCCATCACTCCACCTCCTCGAGCCGTGTCACGCGCCGCAGGCGCAGGGTGGGGAAGCGGATGCCCGCGCCGGAAGAGTGGAAGGCGCGGTACTCCAGCTCGCCGGGGTGCGGCACGCCGTACACGTGGCGGAGCGTGGCGCACGCCAGCTCGGCGACTTGAGCGGCCGGCACGGGTGCGGCGACGTCGAGGAAGAAGTTTCCTTGGACGTAGGCGCCGGCCGGCGCGTGCGGCCGAGGCGCCGTCTCCTCGGGCCCGTCCCACCCCAGCGCGGCGAGGTGCTCGTGCTGGACATCGGTCAGGCGGTCCACCGGGTCGTCGATGAAGGCGTTGCTGACCGCCTCGATCCGCATCCCGTGGTGGCCCTGCCCGGCGAACTGGACGTAGTACTGCCGCCTCTTGCTCCCGATGGTGAGGAACTCGTCCTCCTCGAGCAGCGGCAGGGTCTCGGCGAGCCCCGCCTCGAAGATCCGCCACGCCTCCCGGGTATCGGGCTGGCGCGGGATCGCGTCGGCGATGCGCGACCGCGCCGCACCTGCGGGCGCGGGCGCGCGGCCCGCGAGGGACGACGTCGGGTCTCCCTGTGGTTCCGTCTGCTCCTGTCTAGCGCTTCTGCCGTCCGTCACCGTGCCTCCTCGGGCTTGGTGGCCGACTGACGCCGCTGTGACACCCCGCAGACACAATGTGGGTGGGCGGTGTGACAGTGGCTGGCCGGCGCGACCGCTCGCGCGCGGGCGGGTGGCGGTGCACGTTGGATGCGGCGAGCGACGGGTCGATGGCATCAACGGGAGCAGACAAGTGGCCCAGGAACCTATCCGGCACCTCGTCACCGTCTGGAACCCCCAGTACGCCCCCGAGCGATGGACCAGCACCTCGGCATCCTCCTCGACTGGGCACGCCGCCGTAGCGAGGGCGCCGCCGAGGATGACGACGTGTACGTCTGGTGGGGGAAGCTGGCCTCCGCCAACCGCCAGAGGCCGATGCCGCACCGGGACGAGGTGCTCGCCCTGAATGCCCAGGCCGAGGCTGAGGAGACCCACCTCTACCTCACCGATTATCGCTCCCTCTACGTGGCCCACCTCGGCGCGGTCGAGGGAGACGACGTGCGGAAGGATGCGGCGGAGCGGGGCCACGTCCCCGAGTACTACTTCGCCCGCGAGGAGGTGGCGGATTGCTGGTTCCTGCTGTGGGACATCCGCCGCCTGGTGGGCGACGACACCACGGCGGTGGGCGAGGAGTTGCGACGCCTCCACAACCAGCGCTACGGTGACCGGCCGGTGTCGCTGTACGGCGGGATGGTCGAGATCCCCCTGATCGTGCGGCGCGACAGCGAGGAGGCGGGCTGGTTCTCCGACCGCGAGTCGCTCCTCGGCGACCTCCGGTGGGCGGAGCGCGACCGCTACCTGCGCGGCGAGACGGAGCGCCTCGGCGCGGAGCTGCGGGACAACCTCATCGGTCGCGACGCCTGGGCGCGGATCTCCCTTACGGCGCGTGGCTTCCTTTCCACGGCGGAGTCCGTCTTCCGCCGGCACCGAGACGACCTGCACTTCGACTTCGCCGCGGCGGCGATCGAGTACGCGAAGGCGATCGAGGTGGAGCTGAACGCCCTCCTGCGCCCGGGGCTGCGCGAGGTGGGGGAGACCGGCCACGTGACGCTGGGGGCGCTGGCGCGACTGCTCGACGCGCCGCCGCCGGCGCTGAAGCAGTGGCTGCAGCGGGCGTTCGGGGCGAAGGCGGGCGTCTTCACGGGGGAGTTGCCCCTGCGGCTCGGCGCGATCGCCGACCTGCGGAACCCCGGGGCGCACGAGCGCGAGGTGGGTCTAGCGCGCGCCTCATCACTGCGCGAGGAGACACTGGGGATCGGGCAGGAAGGGCTAATCGTCCGGCTGGCGAGTCTGAAGGAGGGCAGGAGGACGTGAGCGGGTGATGAACCCAGTCCTGACCGCATTGGCGGAGGTCACGGAGCAGCATCCCCTGGAGCGCAAGCTGCTCCTCGGGCCTGACCTGAACTACGGCCGCGAACTGCTCTTCGCTCTGGCCCGCCGCACCGGCGGCTGGCTCGGTTGGGAGCCGGCGACCCTGCGCTCGATTGCGGATGATCTTGCCTTCGTGCCGCTCGCCTCGACGGGCGGCCGGGCTGCCGACGACGTGGACATCACGTCGCTCCTCGACCGCGCGCTCGACGAGTGTCTCGCGGAAGGCATGCTGAGCCCTGCCTTCGCCGAGCACGGCCGGAAGCTCGGCATCCGCGCCGCGGTGCGGGACGCGGTCCTCGCCCTGCGCGTGGCGGGCGTGACTGCCGACCAGGTCCGCCGCGTCACCGACCGCGAGTCCCCAGCTGGCCAGCTCCCCGTCGTGATGGAACGGTTCGCCGCGCTCCTTGATGCCGCGGGCCTGGTGGATCCGGCGGGCCTCTTCGAGTCCGCACTCCGCTCGTTCGACGCCGAAGCGCCCTTCGTCCTGGACGGTCTCATCGTGGTGGCGCCGGGGCTCCGGCCGCGGGGCCTTGCGCGCCAGCTCCTCGAGCGGCTCGGTGAACGGACGCTAGCGCTTCCCGAGCCTACGGCGGACGGGCCCCTCCTCGCGCCGGGCGTGACGCCGGCGCTCTTCTACGCCGCGAGCCCGGCGGACGAAGTGCGCGAGGTCCTTCGCCGCGTCCTCGCCGAGGAGGATGCGACGTGGGACCAGGTCGAGATTGTGACGACCGACCCCGACACGTACGGTGTGGCCCTGCACGGCCTCGCCCTGCGCGATGAGGTCCCGCTGACCGCGCTCACCGGCGTGCCGATGGCACGGACCCGGACGGGACAGGCCGTCGCCCGCGTGCTCGAGTGGCTCGAGGAGGGACTCCCGGCCGACCTCATTCGGGAGGCGCTGGAGTCGGGGGAGCTTGGGAACGGTGCTGTTGCCCAAGCGGAGGGTGCTCTCGACGGTGCCACTCTCGCCCGGACGCTGCGCCGGCTTCGCGTCGGGTGGGGCCGGAAGCGCTACGACGAGGCGATCGGCCGGCTGAGGGACGGCTCGTATGTGGCCGGCCGGTCGGAGCGGCGCGAGGACGAAGACGACGAGTCCCTCGGCCAGCGCCGAGTGGCGGCCGAAGCTGAAGCGAAGGCGCTCGCCGCCGTGCTGGAGCGGCTGGTCGCCATCGTTCCGCCGGAGGTGCCCGAGCGCGGCGTCCACGCCGCTGAGCCGCGGACCACGCCGGCAGCGCTCGCGAAGGCCGCGCTCGGCTATCTCGAGATGGTGTCGGTCGTGGGTGACGGCGAGTCGCGCGCCTGCGAGCGGCACCTGAGCCGCCTGCGGCGTTTGGCCGAGGTCGAGAGCGAGCCGCAACAGCCCTTCTCTACGGCGGTGGCCGTCCTGCGCGAGGCGCTGGCCGACCTGCGCGCGTGGCCCCTGGCGTCGGAAGGTGGATCGCCGTGGGGCTCGGCCGGCGGCAAGCTCTACCTCACCGATCTCGAGCATGCCGGCACCACGGGTCGGCCGTACGTGTTCGTCGTGGGGCTCGACGCCGACCGCGTCGGCGGCTCACGCATCCAGGATCCGATCCTCCCCGATGCCGACCGCGGCCGCTTGAACGCGCTCCTCGGCCACGAGGCGCTGGCCACGACGGCGGACCGGGCGGCTGAGCGCCGAGCCGCAATCCGCCGCGCCCTCGGCGGGCTCACCGGGCACATCACGCTCTCGTACGCAGCCGCATCGTCGCCGGTGGCCGGCGCTGCGGGGCCCTCGTGGGTGATGCTCGAGGCCCTGCGATGCGACCCGGCATCCGCCGAGGCGGGGTACGACGACCTGCGCACGCGGCTGGGAGAGCCCGCCTCGCCTGTTCCGGGCGACGGGCGCGCTCTCGACGGGCGCGATGTATGGCTCCATGAGCTGGCGTCGGGAGCACTCCTGGTCGATGGACGCCAGGCGGTGCGGGCCCTGCATCCAGACCTGGCGCGCGGGCTCGAAGCGCGCGAAGTGCGGGAGGGTGACGAACTGACGGCCTATCACGGCTTGCTGCTGGGCGCGGCCGGCCGGTTCGACCCCGTGCGCGCGGGCCGACCCATCTCGGCGTCGTCGCTCCAGAAGCTGGCTGAGTGCCCGCTCCGGTGGTTCTACCAGTATGGTCTCGGCCTGCGCCCGCCGGACGACGTGGAGTACGACCCCGAGCGCTGGCTCGACCCGAAGGACAGGGGAAGCCTGCTCCATCGAGCCTTCGAGCGGTTCGTGCGGGAGTTCCGCGAGAAGCAGGGGGACTTGGCGGGCGAGGCCGCGGACCGGCGCCTCGAGGCGATCACGCGCGAGGAGATCGGGCGCTGGAAGACGGACGTGCCGCCTCCCGGCGAGGCCGTCTTCCAGGCGGAGGAACAGCGGATCCTCGAGATCGCCCGCGGGTTCCTCGACCTCGAACGCGAGGAGGCCACGAAGGCACCGGGAGCGTGGGTCGATGCCGAGTTCCGGCTCGGGCATGGGCCGCAGGCGGTGGAGATGGCTCTCCCGGGCGGGCAGCGCCTCGGGCTCCAGGGATCGGTGGATAGGGTGGACCGCCGCCCGGACGGCACATTGCGCATCATCGACTACAAGACCGGCAGCGCGTTCGGGTACGTCCGCAGAGCCAAGGATGCGCCCCTCAAGGGGGGCCGCGTCCTCCAGGCGGCGCTCTACGCGCACGCCGCCGCCGAGCTGCTCCACTCGTCCGTGTCCACCTCGGAGTACTGGTTCCCGGCCGCCGCACGGACGGTGGCGTTCGGGCCGACCGATCTGCGTGATGGGCCGGCGGTGATCGACTCGCTGCTCGAGCACCCCCGGACGGGGGCGTTCGTGCCCACCACCGACAGCGGCAGCTGCGCATTCTGTGACTACGCTCCGATCTGCCGCGCCACCCACGACGAGCGCTTCCACGGGACGACGTCGCCACCCGCGGAGTGGGCGAAGGAGCACGCGGAGTCGCTCGCCGAGTACCGCGGCCTGCTGGGACGGAACGAGCCCAAGGACGACGGGGGCGCAGCGTGAGCGCCACTTCGGTGCCGGGGCGACCCGGCGCCTCTGGGCCCGCTGCTGCGCCGCCTCCCGACCAGGCGGCCCGCGACCGCATCCGCACCGGGCTCGACGTGAACATCCTCGTCGAGGCGGGCGCCGGCTCGGGCAAGACCACGTCGCTGGTCGATCGCCTGATGGCGTACGTCGAGCGGGGCGATCCGGTCGACGGCCTCGCTGCCGTCACCTTCACTCGCAAGGCGGCCGGAGAGCTGCGCGAGCGGTTCCAGCTCGCGCTCGAGGCCCGGATCCGCGAGTGCCGCGCGACGACCGGATCGGGCGACGCGGCCGCGGCAGCGGTCGGCGAGACGTGCGAGCGGGCGCTTGCCGGCCTCGACGGTGCCTTCCTTGGGACGATCCACTCCTTCTGCGCGCGCCTTCTGAGGGAACGGCCCATCGCGGCCGGCCTGGACCCGTCGTTCGAGGAGGTCACGGAGGCAGCGTGGGAGCGGCTGTGGGTGGACTTCTGGCGCCGCTGGGTTGAGGAGCGGCTGATTGCGGACGATCCGATGATCGCGGAGCTGCGGGCGCTCGGCGTCCATCCCACCGTCCTGCGGGAAGGGTTCTCTTCGCGCATCAGGCACCCGGACGTGGACTTCTCGGCGAAGGGTATGCCCAAGCCGGACGTGGCCGCGGTGCGGGCCTCGCTGGAGCGGTTGCTCGGCCGCGCCCTCGCGCTTCTGCCCTCCGGCGAGCCCCCCGACGGGTGGGACGCGCTCCAGTCGAAATGCCGCCGCCTGCGGTTCCTGCAGGCCGCGCCGGCGTGGTCCGAGGACCTCGGATTCCTCGACGCGCTCGAGGAGCTCTGCGGCTCGAAGATCGAGATCACCCAGAAGCGCTGGAGCGACGACGCCAAGGCGAAGAAGGCCGTGAAGCAGCTGGCCGACGACTTCACAGCGTTCGTGAACGGCGCGGCGGCTTCGCTGCTCGCGGCGTGGCGCGAGTACCGCTACCCGGCGGTGATGCACTTCCTCGACGCGGCTGCGGCGGCGTTCGAACGGGAGCGCCTCGCCACGGGGCAGCTCGGCTTCGAGGATCTGCTCCTCCGTGCCCGCGACCTTCTGCGCGGCGACCGCGAGGCCCGGCGCGACCTGGGCCGGCGCTACGCGCACCTCCTCGTGGACGAGTTCCAGGACACCGACCCGATCCAGGCGGAGGTGTGCTTCCTCCTCGCCTCGGAGCCCGGGTCGGGGAACCACTGGCGGACAGTGACGCTGCGCGCGGGGGCGCTCTTCGTGGTCGGCGATCCGAAACAGAGCATCTACCGCTTCCGTCGCGCCAGCTACGAGACGTACAAGATGGTGAAGGAGCGGTTCCAGGAGTGCGGAGAGGTCCTCCATTTGACGGCGTGCTTCCGCTGCGCCCCCGGGGTCGCGGACTTCGTCGAGGCCCATTTCCGGACGACGCTTCCTGCGGAGGATTCGGAGGAGCAGGCGGCATTCGCGCCGATGCTGCCGTGGGGGAAGGCGGCTGCCGCGAAGGGCAGCGTCCATCACTACACCCTCGGGACGGACGCGAGGCCCTCGAGGGACACGGTGCTGACGGCCGACGCCGGGCAACTCGCGTCGTGGATCGCGCGCCGGATCGCCGAAGGCGAGGCGCCGGAGGGCTTCCTGATCCTGACCGACCGGGTCGCGGACACCACGGAGGTGGTCCGCGCCCTCGGTGAGCGCAACATCCCGGTGAGCCTCACGGGGGGCCGGTTCGAGGAGGAGGACGAACTGGCGGAATTGCTCGTCGTCCTCCGGGCGCTGGCCGACCCGGACAATCCGGTGCTGGCCGCCGCCGCCCTAGAAGGCTGGTGCTTCGGCCTCAGCCCCCTCGACTTGCTGGAAGGGCATGACGCCGGACTGCGCTTCTCCATCTCGGAGCCGCCGGCGACGGCGGCTCCGGCAGCCGGCCGCGCGCTGGCGCGGATGCACGGGTGGTGGCTCCGGTCCCGCGAGTGGCCGCTCGAGGAAGTGGTCGAGCGGATCCTGGACGATTCGGGGCTGCTGGCGCACGCGGCCGCGAGCGAACTTGGCGAGGCGCGGGCCGGCGCGCTGCTGAAGCTCGTCGGCGCGCTGCGGGAGACGGCCGCGTCGGCGAGCGGTCTCGCCGGCCTCGTCGAGGCGGTCGAGGAATCCCTCGGCGCGTCGGAGGGCGGCTCGCAACTCCGGCCCGAGCGCCGGGACGCAGTGCGTGTGATGAACCTGCACAAGGCGAAGGGGCTCGAGGCGGACATCGTGGTGCTTGCGGCCCCCGCCGAGAGCAAGGCGCACGAGCCGACTGAGCACGTGGCTCGGAGCGGCAGGGAAGGTAGCCGGTCGGGCCTTCGCATCTTCGACGACAAGACGGTGGTCGCTCAGCCGGCCGGCTGGGCGGAGATGGCGGCGGCCGAGTCGCGCTTCCAGGCGGCGGAGGAGGAACGGCTGCGCTACGTGGCGGCGACGCGCGCGCGGCGCGAGCTGGTCGTCGCCCGCTTGGAGAAGACATATGCAAATGGAAGGGTGCAGCCCGGCGCCGGGCGGTGGGCGGCCTTCGACACGGCGTTGGAGAAGATGGGCACGGCGCTCGCGCCTCAGGTGGACGCGCCCCCGGGGCGCCGTCACCTGGACCGGTCGGCAGAGGACGTCCTCGCGCGGATCGGGGCCGTCGCCGCCGCGCGCGCGCGGGCGGGTCGCGCGACGATGACGATCACCAGCGTCACGCGGAGCGCGAAGGTGGAGGTCGCCGAGAGGCGGGCGGACGACGCGGAGTGGGCGACGCCTAGCCCGGCGACTACGCCGCACGGCAGGGGCAGGGAGTGGGGTAGTGCGGTGCACCGGGTCATCGAGGGCTTGGGCCGGGGAAGGACGGGGGAGGGCCTGCGTGCGTTCGCGAGCGCGGTGGCGGTGGACGAGGGGCTCGCCGCCACGATTGCCGAGGCGAGTCCTGTCGCCGACGAGCTGATGGCCGTCGCAGAGAGGGTTTCGACGTCGGGCCCCGGCGCTGCGCTGGAGTCGGCGGCTCTGCGGCGGTTCGAGTGGAAGGTCGCGGTGTGCGAGAAGGACGCGGACGGAGTGGAACGCCTGACGGAAGGCGTGATCGACGCGGCCGCGTTCGATGGCAAGGGCTGGCAGGTGCTGGACTGGAAGACGGACGATGTGGATGAAGCCACTTGGGCCGAGAGGGTCGTGGCCTATCAGGCGCAGGTGGACCGCTACGCGCAGATCATCACCCGCCTTCGGCACGAGCCGGCGGCAGGCCGGTTTGTCAGGACTCCCGGGGCTTTCGCCGCGACCTAGGCCCCACCGCGCGTAGAGAAGCGGGTGCGCGGGTCGAAATCCTCCAGGCGCCACGGCCCGTCCCGCCCGCCGTACACCTGCTCGCGTAGCCACGCCAGCTCGGCGGGCTGCTCGTCTTCGGACACGGTGCGGTGCCACGCCCTGGGGCGGCCGTCCTCGCCCGGGTTCCAGGTGTACCGGCGGGACTTGAGCTTGTCCTTCGCGTCGAACGGCGCCCCCACCGCCCAGATGCGGACTGCCTTCCGAAGCGCCGTCCGCAGCAGGATGCCGAAGGGGACTTCGCCCGAGTCGAACGGCGTGGCCAGCAGGTGGAGCATCGCGAGCGCGTCGGGTTCCGCCCGGTGCGCCTCGTAGAAGACGCCGCAGTGCTGCTCGAGCAGGTACTCCTGGCCCAGGGCCGCGTAGCCCTTGTCCTTCCACGGCACGTCCACCATCGAGCACGCCCACGGGACGTCGGCGAAGACCGGCAGCCGCCGCTCGAGGAACGGGCGGTCGAACGCGGCGTTGTGCGACACCACGAGGTCTCCGTTCCGGAGGAGTTTGGTGACCGCCCGGTCGTCTATCCGCTTCCCCGCCACCGCCGCATCGGTGATCCCCGTGAGCTGGACGACGTCGGGCGGGACGAGCCGGCCCGGGTCCTCCAGTTGAGTGAGCGGCCGGCCTACGGCGAAGATCCTGCCGTCATCGGCCGAATACTCGAAGGGGATGACTGAGAGTTCGATGATCTCGTCGCTCGCTGAGGCAGTTCCCGTCGTCTCGATGTCGAGCGCGATCGCAGTCCGGCGTGGCGCTCCGTCGTCGTCCGCATACCGCCCCGGCGGCACGAGCCGTCGGAGCACGCGGTAATCTCCGGACTCCTCGAGCCGGCGCGCGAGGTCCTCGAGTTCGGGTCGGAGCTTCCTAGTCGCCATCAGTCTGCCCTCGGATCGCCTTGCGGACGTCCAACCTAGCTCCAAGACCCGGCCTTCCGCGCCCCCAGCCTGTGCGCGGTCGATTTGCTATCACTTGTACGACCTCGCTCGCCAGCCGGCGGTCCATCCCCCGTAGGAACTCCCCGTAGGATCCTAGCGGTTTCGTAGCGGCCCTCACCGCCTCGAGATCGGTGATGCTGTATGATGCGTCGCTCCAGTGGATGGCCGAGAACGCTTCGGCTGCCCTGCGCTCCCGGCGCCGGCCCTCGAACTTGAGCGGCAGCGTCGCCACGACGCGGACAGCCGACACCTCCGTCAACTGCTCGAGCAGCGGGCCGATGATGGTGCTCCCGGTGACGCCTCCGAGGCCCATAACGACCACGGAGTAGGGCGGGATCGGGCTGCGGCGGTCGGACAACTGGAAGTTCACCTCTTGCCGCGCGTGGAGGGCGCCCTGCGGCCCTCGCAGGACCCGATGCAGCCACGTCTCCCGAGTCCCGGAGTACCGGCATGCCCGTTGTCCAAGGAACCCCATCACGTTCACGGGGGCGGCGTCGTGCCGGTCGAGGAGGCATGCGACCCCGAACCCCGCCGAGCCGAGGCCGACGAGAAGAGTGTCGTACCACCACGCCGGGTGGGACGCGCGTGTGGCCGCCCTCTTCTTCGTCAGGGTGAGGAGGGCGGGCGGGCAGACGGCAAGGGTGGTGACGAAGGAACGGCGATCCACGGAGCCTCCAGGGTGCGAGCGCACGGAGGCCGCGCCGGGGCGGTCAGCGCCCGGGCGGCTCAGCGATCCAACAACTTTGGGAGGCCCTGTGACAACGGCCGGCGGGCGCGGGGGTCCGGCGGCTGGCGCCTAGGCGAATCCCGCCTTGCGTACCCCGAGTCCGAAGTCGTAGCTCCGCGCCTGATCATGCTGCTGGCGCACTCGCCCGACCTGATGACGCAGGGCCTCCGCGAATCCCGCCGGCGCGTCGGCGCTGGCGAGGGCGGCCGCGAAGCAGATCTCGCGGATGTGCGCCGCGGAGAGGCCGTCCGTGTCGCGGGCCAGTTCCTCCACGACCGCCGTCTCGACGGGCCAGGCCGCGTAGCGCTCGAACAGCGCTTCCCGCTCCTCCACGCCGGGGAGCGGGAAGACGAAGACCTGATCGAACCGGCCGGGGCGGTCGAGCACGTTCTGCTCCATCCCGCGCGGGTCGTTCGACGTCGCCACCCAGAGCACCGGTTGGCGCGGCCGGAAGAGGCCGTCCAGAGCGTTGAGGAAGAACTGCGGCGTGAGGTAGTTCGCCTCGAAGAGCCGGTCGATGTCCTCGATGACCACTACTGCCGGCCGCGACGACTCGGCCACGGCCTCGAGCAGGTCGCAGAACTGCTGTTGGGCCATCCCGGGATTCTCGACGACTGAGATGGACAGGATGTAGAACCGGGCATCGGCCAGGCGCGCGAGGAGATGCCGCACGGTCTGCGTCTTGCCCGTGCCGGGGGCGCCCACGAGGAGCACGCCCCGCGAGGGGGAGAGGCGCATCTGCCCGCAGATTCGCGCGGCGCGCTCGAACCCGTCGAAGAAGCCCAACAACTCCTGCTTGAAGGCCCCGGGCAGGATGAGGTCCTGCTCTTCCACGGGGGTGACGTCGATGAGCTTCCGCCGCGTGCCGAAGACGGCGATGCGCCGGCTGCCGAGGAGTTCGCGGCGTGCGTCGGCAAGCTGTGCGGCGAGGCGGAGCGTGGCCTCACGCGAAGGGCCCGCGAGGACGAGCACCCGTTCGCAGTGGTGGTGCGTGACGGGCTCGTCGGTGCGGAGGGCCACGAAGGTCTCGCCCGGGAACCGGATCGCGACGACGCCGTGGAAGTCGCGGAGGCCGACGCCGCCGCCGTCGAGTTCCGGCGCCCAGTCGCGGAGTTCGGGGAGGTCGTCCTCGCCGGCCTTCCCCTGGAGCGTCCAGCCGTAAAATGGCTCCAGCGGTTCTACGTTGCCGCCGAGGCGGCGGACGCAGGCGACGAGCATCGCGCCGCCGAGCCAGCCGCGGATGGGCATCACATCCTGGCCAAGGCCGACGTGCTCCGCGGCGAGGCGCAGGGCCTCGACCCATTCCCTGAGCAGGCCGTTGCCGTCGGGCGTGAACAGCGCCGTATCCATCTGTCACCTTCCTCCCAAAGACATCAAGCCCCGCTCCAGAGCAGAGCGGGGCCGGGAACCAACCACGCTGCGGACGGTGGCTAGTCTAGGAGGAGGGTGGGACAACGGGTGCCATAGGGAGAGACCTGGGGCGGATCGGTCGGGCCGGTCTTCTTCACGAGACCGAGGACCTTGAGCAACATGCGCTACGAACTTCCGAGTTCACTCACGCATTCCTCGAGCAACCGCTCGGATTCGCTTGGGCTTAGGTAAGGGGTCTTGTTCGTGCGCGCCCAGAAGAACGACCTACCACAGACCTCGCTAACCCGGGAAAACGGAACTGCGCGCTTAATGCCTTCAGGTCGAGAGGGCACCTTCGTCAGGAATTCGACATCGTGAAACCACCCCTCGTCATTCGGCTTCCTTATCTCGCTGACCACCTTCGCTGCGGCAATCACGCCGGTTCCCTTGTGCGAGTAGAATACCCAGTCTCCGCGAGCAAGGCATTCGACAGCGAACCTGGAATTGCCATAGGCTGCGATGCGGCGATTCTGGAGCATCGACCAGACCGACTCCTCGTCATAGCTCCGGTTGGTGTCAAAGATGACCCCCTTTTGCTCAGCAGGGTTGGAGTGTCTGTCGTAGGGCAGGGCGAACAACTCGAAGTAGTGCTTCGATCCGATTCGATAGACGCGATAGGGGACGAAGCTGATTGGCAAACCCTTGGCCTTCCAGAAGTCTACCGTCGCTTCAAGTTCATCATCCGCGGCGGATCCGATCAGCCAGAGATGTTGTGACCGATTGAAGTCCGACGGCCCAAGCGGCGAGAGAAGGCCAAAAGCCTCTTGATGCGCTGCGCGCAGATCCACGTGAGGTTGTCCGTGGGTGCGACAGAACTCTCCGTACTTGTCGTTGAGCTCCGCGTAGCTCCACCTGCCGGCAACCCCAACGTAGCCGATGACTTGTTGCACTGCATCGGCTCCGACTACGCTTCGCTTTAGCTCGAAGACAACCAAGTCGCCGTTTCTCATGACTGCGTAGAGGTCAGCCTCAGGCTGCCACGGTCGCTCGCGGAAGATGGTCATCAGGCCTTCATCGAAGAGCACATCAAGGAGATGATCACTGATGAGCGATTCGAGTTGCTTCTCCAACATCCCTAGTGATCCGAAATCCTCGAATGCCAATGGAGTAAGGCTCGCGTCCGATGCTTCAAGATCCAATTGGTAAAGCACGTAGCCTCCGGTCTAGGCTCTTCATGTTGTGGGCACTGGGCTGGCCCAGCTAGCGCAGCTAGGATGAGGCACTCATTGGAAGCTGTCCTGGTGCAGGGCGGGCCGCTAGACAGCCCTCCTCGTGGAAACTGGAGCCTGCGGTGATTCGCATTTCGCATCAACTGAATTCGAGGGGGGCGTCATGAGCACAGCCGCCTCACGCTTCCGCAAGATCTGCAGCGAGCTTGGTTGGGGAGACCCTCGGCAGGGGCTCTGGTTCATCGGCATTGAGGAACGTCAGGGGTTTGAACCGGGTGATGAGGAGACGATTGACCGGCTATATGGCCATCAGGAGTACTTCCGCGACGCGGCCGTGGAGGCTCGGACGAGGCCCCCGGACCCTCCGCCGCAGGAAGGCCGCTCCCGGAGTACCTACGTCGAGGCTTACATCGCAGCTCCTTTGTCTGGCTCCACCAAGGACCCTTCGAGCTATCGGGAACTGCTTCTGAGACTCGGTGGCAAGGTCGCGCACGCGAATCTGTATCCTCTTGGCAAGCCAAGTGCTGGCAGTCCGCTGCCCAGTTGCTATGAAGATCTGTTCGGCTTTGGCGCGGGCGCGAGCGAGATGGAGAGGTACAGAGATGAGGTGCGGCGGATTCGATTTCCGAGACTGAGAGAGGCAGTGGAGGTGCTGCGGCCGCAGGCCATCATATGTATGGGAAAGGGGTACTGGGAAAGCTTCCGCGAGGCCTTGGCCATCGACTCAGAGGCCAAGGCGGTTGTTCCTGGCAAGCTCCAAGTGCACGAAGTCCGGCGGATCGTGATGGCCCCGCACTTTGCATGGAACCGCTTCAACAGGAGTCTCCAAGAGCTGACGACTGGTGTGCTCCGGGAATGGGGGGTGACGCTGCCGTAGCCGCGAGTCGGCTGTCACACCCCGCTGCTATCCTCCCTCCAGCCCGAGAGGCTACGCGTTAAGACCGGCATTCAGCGGTCCTCCCGGCCCCACACCGCTCAGGCTGCCCGCCAGGTCGACGGCTTCGTCAGCGCCGCCTAATCGGCGCCGGCGCTGCGCGCCTCGAAGAGCACCGGCCCCTTCGATCGACGCCCGAGCTCCATGGTGCCCCGACTCTTGGAGATCGCGTACGAGACGGAGAATGCCACGCGCGAGGACGTCTTGTGATGACAGGTCGGAGGACAACCATCGCGGAGTTCCGCGAACGCGCGCGACAACACCAGGCAGCGTGGATGAGGGCAACGTGCAACCTGCCGCCCATGCAGTATGCGCATGTCCTGCTCCCTCCACTGGACGCTGAGGCCGGCCGGAACTTCATCGATCATCCCGTCGTGTTGAACGCTGTTTCAGGGAGATTCCCGAGCAGCAGTGCACGGAGGGCTTCGTCGGCCCTCTACCGCAACGTGCTCCGGAGCGGGCACGTGCCGTTCAACCTGTTCGGCCCCCTCATCCCGCTGATGGGAAGGCCGGCGTTGGCCGAGTTCTGGAGCAGTCTCTTGGCGTTGCCAATCCGACATGTGTCAGCCCTTCGCTTCGAGCACGCGCCCGACGAGGCCCACGCCTATCTCGCCGACGGAACGAAGTTCGATGCGTACCTTGAGACGGCCCTGGACGATGGGCGGCGCCTCGACATCGGCATCGAGGTCAAGTACTCCGAGGGATCGTACTCTTGGGGCCGGAGAGAGAAGCGGAGAATGCATGCATCGGGGAGCCGGTACAGGACCCTCAGCCAGTCGTCGGGGCTGTATGGCCCGGTGGCGTGGCGTGACTTGGCGACCGTGCACTTGAAGCAGATGTGGCGCAACCAGCTGCTTGGCGCCGCTGTGCGCTCGCGCGTCCCAGGCGTAGCGGACTTCGTGTACGTTCATCTGTTCCCAGCAGGCAATCGTTATCAGGGCCAGAATGCGGCACGCTACAGTGGCTTGCTGACACGACCTGCTGGCCAGCGGGCCTTCCGGGCCATCACGTACGAGATCTACTTGGAAGCGGCCCGACCTCTCAGCTTTGCCCTGGGGTCTATTGACTGGGTGGAGTACTGTCAGCGACGATACCTCTTCTAGGTGCTCGAAGGACGTCTACTTGGCCACAGGGCGTGGCCTCCGCTCTCCACATCCTCCCACAGGTCCCCGACAACCGGGGGCGCTGCCCCTTGAAGCCCCATGTCCGGTTGTCCACAAGGCCCTTCTCCGGTTAGGGCGCGCGCAGCCGGCCGGTCGCCTCGTCTCGGTCGCCAGCGAGTCGGCAGCGCGTGGTTCCCCTAGCTGCGTCGTTCCAGCTCCTGCCCTGGCTGTCACAGGGGGGTGCTACCGTCGGGCCTACGAGGCACCGTACCCGGCACCGGAGGCCGCGCGACTATGGATACCGACCGCCTGATGCAGTTCCTGACGCAGGAGGGTTTCCGCCCGACGCTCGCCGCCGGCGGGGAGGTCCGCTTCAAGTACGAAGGGGGCAACTACGGCATCCGGATGCTCCCGGACGACGACCAGTACGTGTCCATCTCGTTCCCGAACTTCTGGGAGCTCGGCAGCCCGGAGGAGACGGTCCGGGCATTCCGCGCCGCCAACCAGGCGGCGCAGTGCACCAAGGTGGCCAAGATCCACGTCATCGAGAAGTACCACAACGTGTGGGCGGAGGCGGAACTTCTCGTCGAGCGGCCCGAGCAGTTCGAGGTGCTCTTCCCGCGCACGCTGTCCGTCCTCAAGGCCATCGTGGCCAAGTTCGTCGAGCTGATGCGCAAGTCGGAGCCCCTGCCCGACAAGCGCATCGAGCTGGCGCGCGAGGACATCACCCGCCTGACCCACGGCAACTAGGCTCGCCGTGACTGCGCCTTGCCCCGTCACCCGCCGGCCCCCATCGTAGGTGCCTATGCCGCAGCCCAAGGCCGCCCGCTGGCTTGATCTCCTCGCCTTCCTCCTGCAGCATCGCTTCCCGGTGACGCGCGAAGAGATCTACCGCGCCGTCGCCGACTACCGCGGCGCGCTGGAGGGCGCTGACGCCACTGGACGCGAGGCCGTGCGCCGCAAGTTCGAACGCGACAAGGACGAACTGCGCGCCCTTGGCATCGACATCGAGACGGTGGGTCTGCCGCAGGCCGAGGGCGATGAGTCCGACAAGGGCTACCGCCTGCGCGAGCGCGACTTCTATCTGCCGTACCTGGAGTTCCGGGCGCCGCGCGCTGTGGACCGCTCACCGACTTCACCCAAACCCTACCAGAGCCTCCTGCGCATCGCGCTCACCGATTCCGACGTGGCTCTCCTGGGTCGTGCCACCGCGCGGGTTGCGGCGCTCAAGGACACACCCCTTGGCGACGCCGCGTCCTCGGCGCGCAGGAAGCTCGCGTTCGACATCCCGCTCCCCCTCGCGTCCGTGGAGCGCCTCCTCGCCCAGCCCCTCGAGGGCGAGGCGTCGAAGGCGCTCGAGGTCCTCCAGCACGCCGTCGCCGACCACACCGCCGTGCAGTGCTCCTACTACGCAATCGGGCGCGACGCGGAGACGGAGCGGGTCATCGAGCCGTACGGCCTCTTCTTCCACTGGGGACACTGGTACTGCGTGGCCCGCTGCCGCCTGCGGGAGGCGATGCGCGTCTTCCGCGTGGACCGGATGCGCGCCGCCAAGGCGCTGACCGGCCCCGACGGTCGGTTCGAGGTGCCGAAGGACTTCTCGGTGCGCGAGTACGTCCGCCGCGCTCCCTGGGAACTCTCCGAGCTGCCGCCGGTGGAGGTGCTGGTGCGCTTCCACTTCCCGGAGTCGCGCTGGGTGCTCGCCCAGGGGCTGGGCGATCCTGTCGAGCCGCTCCTCGACGACGGGGGGGCGGTCATCGCTTTCAGCGTGAGGGAGCGCGGGTCGTTCCTGCGGTGGCTGCTCACGTTCAGGGCGGGTATAGAGGTGCGGGAACCGGCTGAGTACGGCAAACAGCTGGCATCGCTCCGCTCGCGCGTGGCGTCCCTCTACGCGGAGGCCGGCGCGTGAGCGAGACCGCCGCTCTCCAGGTTAACCGCCTGGTCCAGCTCGTAGCCGAGCTGTCGCGGAGTGCGGACGACGACGGCGAGGGCGTGCCGATCGGCGACGTGGCCGAGCGGCTCGGCGTGAGCGCCACGCAGGTGGAGCGCGACATCCGCACTCTGACGGCGGTGAGCGACAACCCCGACGGCGCGTGGCTGCAGTCGCTCAGCATCTGGCAGGAAGGGGACCGCGTCTCGGCGACGAGCCTCGGGCCGTATCGCCGGCCGTTGCGGTTCACCCCGATGGAGTTGCTGGCGATCCAGATCGGCCTCGCGTGGGAGATGGAGGGCGGGGCCGGGTCGGCGGGCCAGGGCGGTGCGCCCCTCGCGGCGGAGTTCGCGAAGCTGCTGACGGACGCGGCTGCGGAGCCGGCACAGGTCTCGATCATGCCGATCTCGGGCGAGGGCGAGCAGGACGTCGTCGAGTTGGCGCAGCGCGCCGCGGCAGAGCACCGGGTGCTGACCATCCTCTACGCGGGGGAAGGCGACCTCGCCGGGGCCGGGCGGAGCGTGGAGCCGCATCAGGTCGCGTACGCCGACGGGCACTGGTACGTGGTGGCGTGGTGCCGGAAGAGCCAGGGGTGGCGCCACTTCCGCGCGGACCGGGTGATCGACGCGGCGCTGGAGGAGGATCGGTTCGCGCCGCGAGCGGGCTTCCACGCGCTCGAGACGCCGGCGGAGGTCTTCCGGAAGGATGCGGCTCCGGTGCCGGTGCGGGTGCGGTTCAGTCCGGCGGTGGCGCGGTGGCTGGCCGAGCGCTACCCCGAGGGGCGCGCGCTGGCGGACGGCGGCCTCGAAGTGGAGTTCCAGGTGCTCGATCCGCACTGGCTGGCGCGGCACATCCTGCAGTACGGGTCGGACGCGGAGGTTATCGAGCCCCCAGCGGTACGGGCGCTGATGAAGCGGGTGCTTGGAGCGGGCTAGACAGCTTGGCGAACTCGCCGGGATGAGTTCGAAGCCCGGATCCGCTCGAAGCCTGTGGCTCTCTCAGTAAGAACATGCCGGCGCCTCAGGGTCGGTTGCGCCTTCCGGAGCGGGCGATCGGATCATTTCGAGTGGCGCGCTCGACGGCGACCATGTGGTGCCTGGGTCATGGACGCGAGCCGGGGCATGACTGAAGGCTCCCAGTCGTATCTTCTGAGCGACCATCCTACCACCTCGTTCGGCATGCACAATCTCACGAGGTAGTCGATGCGACCTGTCGCGAACTACTCGATGTCAGTCGTGCCACCAGATGCTCTGGGCCTGCACAGGAAGGTGGAGGCTGCCATTGCGGATTGGCTGACGGCAAAGGGTATCATCGACCTCGAGCGGCCGGAGAGATTCAACCTACGCGACGGCAGGACTGCGGAGCTGCAGCGTCGACAATTCAGGACGGGGGCGGGCGAACTCCTAGAGATGAGCCTGACCGAGCCAACAGACGCTGGCATCTTCCAGACGTATCTGGTGGCTGGTCGTCGCGATGCCGCGGTAGGAGTCTCGTGCAGCCTTCGCGCCGGAACACTCTCAGGGGAGGTAGTGCCGACTCGGTTCGAGGTGCGATGCCCTGCTGTCCTGAGAGCCATCATAGAACTACAGGACGGATGGACCTATGGAGCGTCTCCCCTCCGGACCTCGCCCCTTCGCCTGACTGACTCTGACGGCGCCCGGCAGTTCGTAGAGCTCGCGTGGTCGAAGGAGCGAGCGCTACCGATCGTTGCCATATCGGAGGACCACGGCGTCTTCTTACACCCAGGAATCGATCGAGCGCTCGCACTCGACTTGGCGGGGCTGGCGACGGTGGTGGTGCTCGAGTCGACCGCCTCGTGGGAGTTGACAAGAACCAGAGGAAAGGCCTGGTCGTGCTTCGGCGGAGCTGTGCGGGTGTTCTGGCCTGATCTCCATTCCAGCACAGACCCGTATCGGCATCCGTTGTGGACACCACGTCGTCTTCTCGAGAACGTCGTCGATTCCGCCGATGCTGCGGAGCGAATCCGCCGCCAGTTGCGAAGGCTGGTGTTCAGTCAAAGCGCGCTTTCGGTTCGGGAGCCGGCGCTCTTCTCGGCCTTGCGCCGATCCGTGCGAGACGACGAATTGGCCGCCTCCAGGGATGCTGCTAGCAGGGTGCAGGACGCCGGCAACACGATCGAGGCTCAACTCCAAGTCATCGTCGCGCTGTACGAGGAGATTGATCGCAAGGATGACCGCATCGAGGAGTTGGAACAGGACCTGGCCGATCTTCGCGCTCAGAATGCCAACCTGCAAGAGTCAATTAGGCGGTGGTCCGAGCCGGCTTCGGATGAGGTTCCGCCTGAAGATGAGATTCCGCCCGCAACTGTCGAGGATGCGGTGCTACTGGCAATGGACAAGTACGATGACACTTTGAGGTTTGGGGGTGATGTCAACGCCGGAATCCGCTCCTTGGCGCCAGACGCGGGTCCCCCGGACAAGATCCTCCGTTACTTGGGCAAACTGAGCGACCTGACTGTACTGTTGCGGTCCGGGAAGGTTGGGAGGAACACCCTGGACTGGTTGGCGGGACAGGGAGTCTCGGCGTCACGAGAGTCGGAGACCATCCGCAATTCCAAGTCTGAGATGCAGCGGAGAATCTGGGACGACGGTACCGGTCAGGGCCGGCAGTTCGAGCTTCATCTGAAGCCTGTTGAAGCCACTCACCCAGACAAGTGCGTTCGAATCTACTTCGAGTACGACCGGGCCAGTTGTGTTACGGTCATTGGCTGGGTCGGGAGACACCCTTAGAGCGCCTGGCTCTTGCGGTTGAGGCCGGCAAGGCCTCCACCTCCGCTACGGCCGCACCCCCACCGGCAGCGTACTCGCCGCCCGGGTCGTCAGGTCGTGAAGTTGATCCGGGCAGAAGACGGCCGGCGATCCAGGCGCCGGTCCCGAGGGCGTTGGCGTGGAGTGACGTCACCCGATCGCCTCATCACCCGCTCGATTGATGGGTGACGTACGGGTTGACGTTTCTCCCGGCAAGTTACGTCACCCCTGGCCTTGGAGTCCGGCACCGACGCTCGGAACTCCTTGGAATTCCGGCATTTCGCCGTTTCGCGTCGTGCGCGAGCCCCGAATGGGGTCAGGTGTGCGAACGGGGCGCTCCGAGGCGCTGGGGAACGCACAACGGACCGCCCGGTGATCGAGCGGCCCGTCGGTGTGCCAAGTTCAGAAGTCTCGTCCTAGCCCTCGGCGTCCTGCGCCTTGCGCCGACGCCGCGCCACGCCCTACCAGTCCTGTGTGACCCACACCGGGCCGCTTACTAGTGTGCCATTGTTGCCGCGGCCGGTGGCATCTGCGGTGGTCGTGCCCTGTCCCTCGTTGAACTGCCAGTAGCCGACGAGACCCGGTGTCGTTCCACTCAGGGAGACCCGCATGTTCGCCACGATCTGCGTGAGACTCAGTGCGCTATCCCAGATACGGACTTCGTCGATCTCTCCCGGGAAATAGAATTGGGCAGAAGGTCCGGTCCTGCCGATGGTCACGGGTGCGTTGTTCGTTGTGCACGTTGGCCCGGAACTCGGGATGCTGGCCACCAATTGGCTATCGACGTACAGCCTCAAAGTCGTTCCATCATTGGACCCCGCAACGTGATACCAACGTCCGACCTGCAGGCTTGTCGTGGAGATAACGGCGGGGGCCAGAGTGCAGTTGCCCGAATGGAACACCAGCTGGTTTCCGGTGGATCCGAGGCCTCCTCCCTTGCCGAAGATCTCGAGCCCCCACGACTCGATTCCGCCAAGAGTAGCTTGGCGATTCACGATGCGCGCCTGTGTCGGGCCGACATCAGCCGAGAGCTTGATCCAAGCCTCCACCGTAATGTTCGACACGCTGAAGACGGCAGCGCTTGGGACCGTCACGTAGGCCGAACTCCCGTTGAACGACAACGCATAGCCGTATGTGAAACACCCCGTGCACGTACCACTGCCGCCGGACGTCGTCACCACCACGTCCTTCGCGCCCGTCGTTCCCGCCGGGGTCGTCCCCGTGATCGACGTGCCGCTCACCACCACCACGTTCGTCAGCGCCGCCCCCCCCACCGTCGCCGTCGCCCCCGCCACGAAGTCCGTCCCTGTCAGCGTGACGTTCGTCCCCCCCGCCAACGGCCCGCTCGTCGGACGCACCCCCGTCACCGTCGGCCTGGGTGACGGCGCACTGGCAATCAAGCTGCGAGTTGTAACGAAATCGCTGTATCCGATCTCAAGAAGACCAAGTACTGCGGACACTCCGGCTCCAGCCTTGATTCCGCCATACACACTCCACCAAGGCGAACTCAATGGGCTCACGTCCGCTTCCAAGTACGCCTTGGCGCCAAAGTTGGCGCCCAGTGTTGCGTTGAGGGAAACGTCGAGGGACGCCTTGACGTAAGCTTCAAGCGTTCCACCGACGTTGAACGTGACGGGTTGAAGAGCGAAGCTGGACGACTTGTCGCTGACAGTGGTGCAGGAACCATGTGAACACGCGATTCCGGCCGTGACCGATGTCGACAGGCTCGCCCCCACCTGGACGCCCGCGCTGGCAGAACCCGTCAATCCGGCGCTAACAACAATCACCGGCGTGAGGACGAACGGTCCGCCAATGGGAATCGGAGGCAGAAACCACCGCCCCACTTCGACTGACAGAGTCGCCGATCGCGTGACAGCAATTCCCACAGAGATGCTCACATCGCTGCTCTGGACGTAAGCGAAGTACAGGCTGTCGACCGAGAAGAGGCTGACGTCTAGGTGGAACTGAAGTGCAGGGTGCAACGTGATCGAGCCATTCGCGACGATTTGGTCGATGGTGGTATTCAGGTTGCCGTCCGCGTCGTACAGAACCACGTTGTTCAAGTTCACGTAGAAGTCGCCATTCAGCCGTGAGACGCTGTAGCTTACGCCCGGCAAATGGGCTTGGAACCTCGCGCCTGCACTCGGTGTCAGCAGCACAGACGCAGACAAGGTGCCGCTCTGCAGCGCGTCTGTGACACGTGCTGGCACCGTGCTAACGGTCATCTGACCATTCGCACGACTGATGCTGGTCACACGACGGAGAATGCCGGCCGGGGCCATCGCCGACGATCCCGAGACAAGAACGCTCCCGACAGCGAGATTGGGCGCTCCTGCCTCCTGGAACACAACGCTGGACTGATCGGACGAGACCGACGATATGGCCCCAAGATCAGTGCCTGAGAGTACGACTGCGCTAGGTGAGAGCACGAGGCCATCCTGGGTGGCGTTGGGTCTTTGAGAGTCCGACTTGCACCCCACCGCGGGAACGATGGCCAAGAGGAAGAGGAGAGTAGAATACCCGTGTTGCATGCTTGGTTCCTCCGTATATGACGGCCGGCTAGTGACCGTTAGCAGCGGCCGCAGATTGCTCGACTTCGGCGGCCGAGATTGCGCACTCAGCCCCCGGCCACGCCTTGCGCCGCCTTGCAGACCCAGACACCAAGACCCTACCTTCTCGATGCGACCCAATGAGCCAGGACTCGACCTGCGGTGGCCGGGGGGCCGGATTCTGCGCTTCACTAATGATTGGGTAGCCGAGGTCATAACCGCGTCAGATGCCCGCTGAAGCCCTCAAGTCCTGGTCAGGCGACGTCCCACTGACGCTCTCGACTCTTGGTGGTTGGGGGCTCTCAGCGTCGCCTGGCACGACAGGAGCCTCGCTCCTCGGGCCGTCAAAGCCGCTTGCCCTACTCGTGTATCTGGCCCTATCGCCGGGCCGCACAGCCGCGCGCGAGCATCTGCTTGACCTTCTCTGGGCGGACTTGGAGCCCACCGCGTCGACCCATGCGTACCGCCAGACCGTCTGGTACATCCGCCAACGCCTCGGCGAGGCGTCTCTGCACGCCGGTGGGAACAAGCTCACGCTTGTCGCGGGCGTGGAGACCGATCGGGACGCGTTCCTCGACGCAGTCGAGCACCAGGACTGGCAGCGAGCCGTGTCGCGCTATACCGGCGACTTCCTCCCCGGCTTCGCCGCGCCGGGAGGCGCCGAGTTCGAGAGGTGGGCCGACCTGGAGCGGTGGCGTCTGCGCGGCCTGTTCGTGCGGGCTGGCGAGGCGCTCGCCCGCCAGCACCTCGCCTCAGGGCACATGCGGGAGGCGGTGACGCTTGCCCGCCGTGTAAGGGACACGGACTGGTCCGCCGAAGCGGGATGGCGACTGCTCCTCGAGGCGCTGTTAGCCGCAGACGATCCAGTCGGCGCGGCCGTCGAGGCGGACCAACTCGAGCAGATGCTCCGCGAGGACGGCTGCGAAGCTGAACCAGCCACGCGTGCACTTCTCCGGTTCGCACGCCAGGAGTCGCACGATTCGGCCGACACCGCAACCCGACGCGGGCTCGTTGCCGAGTTGGTCGGCCGGGAGCTGGAGTTCGGCACAATCGTGGCGGCCTGGAATGCCGCCAAGCGCGGCGAATCGCGACACATTCATATCACCGGCGCCCCAGGCCTCGGGAAGTCACGCCTCCTCGCCGACGCGCATACCAGGCTCAAGGCCTCGGGCGCCCACACGGTGCTGATTCGCGCGGCCCCCGGCGAGCGGGCGCTGTCCTATGCGCTCGCCGCCGACCTCGCCGGGGCGTTGGCAGCCCAGGCCGGCTCGGCTGCCGTCTCGTCGGCGACGGCGGGCACGCTGGTGGGATTGAGCCCCGAGCTGGCTGCGCGCTACCCCGCTGCGGAGCCCGACCGATCCACCGGTGACGAACTGCTGCGCCGCCGCGTCCTCTCACTGGCAGAGTTGGTGGCTGCGGTGGCGGACGAGGCTCCGCTCGCTCTGCTGCTCGACGACGTCCACTGGATGGACACGCATTCACGACAACTCGTGACCGCTCTGGCCAGACGTCTCGGGCGGAACTCGGTGCTCGTCGTGACCACGACTAGGCCGAGCCCGGAGGGCGAAGTCAGTAGCGCGGACACCAAGCAACTGACTCTGGAACCTCTCTCCGTTCCGCAGGTTGGCGCACTGGTGGCATCCTTCGGGGCGCTGCCCGATGCCACGTGGGCGATAGCACTTCCCGACAAGCTCTGCACGGCCGGGAAGGGCGTCCCACTGATCGTTCTCGAAACACTAGAACTGGCTCTCGAGCGGGGGATCCTCGAGCTCAGCACCGCGGGCTGGCGCTGCCCCTCGCCGGACGACCTCGAGAGTCTGCTGGCCGGCGGCGCCGCCCTCCGCCAGCGGCTGGAGCGGCTGACCAGCGAGCAGCGCTGGATCTTGATGCTCCTCGCCGTGCACGGGACTACGGTCCCACTCGACCTGCTGCGCGCCGCCGCGCCGTGCTCCGACGACGTGCTCCAGGCGGACCTACTAGTGCTCGAGCAACGGGCCCTGGCTCTACGCGAGCGGGGGGAGTGGCAGCCCGCACACGATGCCATCGGCGAGCTGGCGGTCGAGTTGGCACCGCAGAAGGCCGTGCAGGCCGCGCACGCCGCTCTCGGCAGAGCGGTGGCGCCAGGCAGCAGCAACCCCGGCGCACTCCCGCGCGCAGCACAGCACTTCGCGGCAGCGGGCGAAACGGAGGCCCTCAACCACGTGTTCCGACGGTGGGTGCGTGCCGCACGGTCCCGAGGCGACCGCCGTGGGTTGAAGCCGCTCGCCCAGGAGCTGCTTGGCCGCGACGCTAACGGCGGTGCTGACGCGCTCGTGCGGGCACTGCCGATTCACGTGAGAATGGGGCTGGCGACGCCCGCACGGATTGCGGTACTTGGGGCGGTTCTCGCTGTGGCCGCCGTCGGCGCATCGTTCCTCATCGGGGCGCGCACTGACGTCTCCGTTCGCGTCGTCGGACTCGTGCCGGATGGTGACGGCTTCCGACCAGTGCAGATCCAGGTCACTCAGCAAGATCTGCTCGATCAGCGCACGCTCGACATGGGTCGTGGCGGGACCGTCCCGGATCTTCCGAGACGTTTCGCGCGCCCCATCCATCTCACCAGCCTAGGGAGTCTCACATGGTCGTGGGTGGCCGTGACTGGTTCACCCAACGGCAACGAGCCCGTGGTCATTTCGCCCCGGGGAGAGATAACGGTGCCGCCGGCGCCGGGCGACGACGCCGCCGGAAGCGAATCCCCGGACGGACGCTTTCTGACCGTCTACACCGACCGATGGTCCGCCGGGAACGCGGGCGACGTCGGCGTCTTCGACATCGAGCATCGATTGCTCAGACAGCTGACATCGGGACCCACGCGTGATGAGCCAGGTCCCTGGTCACGCGATGGTACTCGCATCGCGTTCGTTCGGCGCCGTTACGACCTCAAGCCCTACGAGCTGTGTTGGATCACGTTCGACGGCCATCGCATCAACTGCTTTGCACCTGTGGGCTGGGTGGCTCTCGACCTGGTCGGGGAGTGGATCTCGGCGCACGAGGTCCTCGCCCTGGGGCTCGACTCGGCAGGCACGTCCTCGCTCTACTCGGTGAATCTCGACACACGAGCCAGCGAGCGCCTCTTTGACGCCACCGCGGCAAGTGGCCTGGGGAATTCGCCGTGGATCATGTATCTCGATGCCGTGCGAGGAGGTAGCGGCAACGAGTGGGAGCTGCGGCGGATTGATGTACCCGGACGCGTCATCCACATTACGGGCACATCGCGGCTTGCGGCCGCACCTGGGCTTGCCGTTCCTCGCGCAGAATCGGTGTCGCGCAGCTACCTCGATCGCCTGGTAGTGAGGGGACCTCCGGCCAGTAGTGTCGCTCCAGGCATTCCATTCCATTATGCCGCCGACGGACTCACTCCCGATGGCCACTTGATCGAGGCCCCGGTGGTCGAGTGGACGACGGCCGACAGCTCGATCGCCAGGATTAACGACCGGGGCACGCTGATAGGGAAGCGCCCCGGCCGCACTACAGTGTCTGCCTCCGCCGGAGGTTGGCGACGTGCTTCGGTGGTCGTGATCGTCTCCGCGAAGCGAGCGAAGACAACCCTCTTGGAAACGTGGACTCGGTCATGGACCACGCGCTGGCGTCCGTACGGCGAGCCCCAACCTCGGGTGGTAGCCGGCCCCGGGGGCTCCGCCCTCTTCGTCGCAGGGGACAGCAGCTACTACAGCGGCGTGTACTCGACGTCAATGTTCGTGGCTGACAGCGGGCTCGGAGCTAGCGTGACGCTCCGCACGCCTGCTTCTGTCGGCAAGTGGCAGGACATCCACGTCGCAATCTCACCGCTCTTGGATTCGATGGCCATTAGAACGTGGGATCATCGCACGGCGTATCTCCCAAGGGCCGCCGACGACATCAGGATGAACTGCGAGGCGGACTATCCGGCCAGCGAATCGGCTTGGGGAAGGCGCTTCATCGGCTTGGTGGCTGGTGGCGGGGTTCTGTACTCCCCGGTTGACACATCCCTGGCAACCGGCAAACCGTGGGTACTCACCCTGCAGGTGCTGCCTGACGGGCGGTGTGGAATGGCGATCAACGGCCGCGTACTGCGAGTAGCCACAGTGCAGGTTGGTACTTCCGTGCCCCGCCACGTGATCATTGACGGCCAATCCGTCCGGTCCCGGATACTCGTGGACCGGATGGAAGTCTGGCTAGGTGTGCGACAGGACATTGACTGGAGCAGCGTAGACACTCCACGAGTCCGACGCTAGAAGACGGGTTCCATCGCACGAACGCCAGCCACTCGGGGCCGTCCCGGATTGTGCTTCTTGGTGGACACCCAGCCCACGGGAACCAGCCACGCGAGGAAGTCCTCGCGGTGCACGCGCCAGCCGCCTCGCGCCGCAGGGTGAACGCACCACGGGCCGCCCGGTGATCGAGCGGCCCGTCGCTTTGCGTTGCGGAGTAGCCTTGAACTAGCCCTCCCCGCCACGCTCTTTGCGACGATGCCGCGCGGGTTGCACCCACATCGCATCGAACATCGATGGAGAGGTGACGTAACGGGTGACGTTTCTCCCGGCAAAGTACGGCATTTCGGACTGCAGAGTCCGGCACCGACGCACGGAACTCCTTGGAAATCCGGCATTTCGTCGTGAGTTGATTTGCACCACCCCTGAATGGGGTCCGGGGGTCGCGGGTTCGCATCCCGCCTCGACTGCGTAAGCCTCGGGCACCGTTCCGCAACTCTACCGCACGGGTCCCAGATAGCGATCCAGCCAGTTGAGAGTCTCCGCGATCAGCTGCGTGCGCGGCACGGAATGGCCGCCGTCGGAGATCACCTGTCGCTTGTGCTGCGATGGTGTGCCGAGAAAGCGGAAGAACGGACGCTGCGAACTCTCCACCGGGAAGTAGTAGTCGTAGCGCCCATTCAACATCAGCACGGGGACCGTGATCCGTGGCAGGAAGTTGATCGGCTCCACCTCCGGCCGACCTCTCTGGTTCGACAACCCCGCAACCAGTAACACAACCGTCTTGATCCGCGCCTCGACCGCGGGCATGAGGCCGCCGAGGGCGCCGCCCCAGCTGAACCCGTAGTAGGCGAAGCGCCCAGCATCGATGTCGGGGCGCGTCTGGAGGTAGTCGAGGGATCGCCGGAGGTCCTTCGCCCACATGATCACGTGGTCCTTGTAGAAGTTCGACTCGTTACTTCCGCTGCTGTGGAGGCCATCCCCTCGCTCATAGGTGCTCTTGTAGATGGGGAACATCACCGCCCGTCCGCTCTTCACGATGAAATCGTACAAGGTCGTCTGCCGCGATGTGGTGAACGAACGAGCGTATATCGCCCCCGAGCCTGGGAAGTACACGACCGTCTGGTACGGCGGATGACCGCGCTTGGGGAGGAAGAGGTAGGCCGTCACTCGCTCGTTGCCGTAGGCGGCATCGAAGGTGATGCGCTGAAGGATCCAGTCTTCTGCGCTGGAGTCGGACGCCTCGACCACGGTGCGGAGCGGCGTGCGGTCGTAGTCGTACAGGCGGCGGTACACCTGGAAGATGCCGTTAGGAACGGGCCGCTCCTTCGCGTAGTCCCGATGCAAGGCGGAAATCGGGCGGCCGGCCACCCCCACGGTCGTGTCGCCGGGGAGATACCTCACCAGGCGGATACCGTTCATCGGAGAACGGTCGAATGGCGGCTGAGCGTAGGCGTCGTTGAAAGCGTACGTGGGGTCGTTCCACCCGCCGCCGAGGATGTAGCGCTCGCTGCCGTCGGCGTTCTGGCACCACTCACGCACGTTGCCCGCCATGTCGAACGTCCCGGCAGGGCCGACGCCGCGATACGATCCCACGAGCGCCGGTCCCTTGCCGTCAAAGTTGCTGCGCGGGACGATCCACTGGCTAAGCGTGGCCGCCGCCGCCCAGCCCCAGTGATAGATGGTCGGCAACGACTCGCGGGCGTACTTCGCGTACGCCGCGGCCTCATGCCAACTCACCCCGCTGACCGGGTAGTCGCCCTGGCCAGCCGGATAGCCGCCCGCCTCCCACGTGGACGGCCCTGGTCGGTCAGTCCGGTCGGTGAACCGTGCGATCGCCGCGTCCCACGAGAGGGGCTTGCCATCCAGCTCGAACGGCTGATCCCAGAACTCCCGCCGCCGGTATCCGCCGCTGTCGATGAACTCCTTGAACTGCCGGTTCGTGACTTCATAAGCATCGATGAGGTACGTGCCGATGGAGACCGGCGCGAGGTGCTCGAGGCCGGGGAGGTTCAACTCCTCGACGAGCGCGCCTGGCACGCGCACCATCCCTGCCGGCACCGCCCTGCCATCGCTGAGCGCGAACGCGGAGTCCAACGCCCACCCAGCCACCTCGAGCGGGCGGAACCCGTCTTTCTCGAACCGCAGGCGAGACAGGCCGCGCGGGATGCGGACGCTATCGAGCGGCGTGACGCCGAGGTATTGCCACGCCGCGCTGTCCGCGAGGTAATCCCTGCGGTAGACGCGGGCGCCGGACGGCTCCGTGTGGATGTTCCTGCGTAACGTTATCCGCGTCCAGAGGACACCCAGCGCTGAGTCCTTCGGAATCACGCTGCTGGCTTGGAGGGCCAGACCATAGGCGGCCTCCCATCGAGCGGAGTCGGCGAGCTGGCGGATCTGCGGGATGGCTTGCTCTCTTGCCCAACGAACCCTCGCCCCATGCCGCACGTTCATCGCGAGCCACGCCGCAGCGGCGAGGAGGATTACTCCACCGACGGCCAGCACGCGCTTGCGGCGGCCTCGGATCGCGAGTGTTCGCGCCGGCGTGGAGCCGACGGGTGTGACGCCGCCGCCCGGCGTGAGCAGGCCCTCCAGCTCGGCGAGCAGTTCGTCCGCCGACTGGAACCTGGCGCCCGGCTCCTTCTCGAGGCACCGCATCACCGTCGCGGCCAGCGCCAGTGGCACGCCTTCCCGCACCTCCAGCAGAGGCCGCGGGCGCTCGGTCAGGTGGGCCATCATCACCGCTTGGGCGCTCGCGTCGGCGAAGGGAAGGTGCCCCGCAAGCATCTCGTACGCGAGGACGCCGAAGGCGTAGAGGTCGGCCCGGTGATCCACGTTGGGGTCGGCCGCCGCCTGCTCCGGCGCCATGTACGCCGGGGTGCCGACCGAGATCCCGACGCTGGTGAGTTGGGCTCCCTCGCCCGCTGCGCTTACCGCCTTCGCGACTCCAAAGTCCGTGACCAGCGCGTGGCGGCCCGCGAGCATGACGTTGTCCGGCTTGATGTCACGATGAACGACGCCGTGCTGGTGAGCGTAGGCGAGGGCATCTGCCACGTCCCGCAGGAGCCGGAGGGTGTCGCCGATCGGCAGCGTCCCCGCCCGCTGGAGCCGGTCACGGAGTGATTCGCCCTCGACGTAGGGCATCACGTAGTAGAGAAACCCGTCGGCCGCGCCAGAATCGTGCAACGGCAGGATGTGCGGGTGGCTCAGCTGCGCGGCGATCTCGATCTCGCGCAGGAACCGCTCGGAGCCGACCGCGGCGGCCAGCTCGGGCTTCAGCACCTTGATCGCGACCTGGCGGTGGTGCTTGAGGTCCTCGGCCAGGTAGACGGTGGCCATCCCGCCCTGCCCGAGCTCGCGCTCGATGGCATAGCGATCCGCGAGGGCCTGGCGAAGCGCGTCAGGGACGTCCACCGCCCCACCGCCGTTGTGGGAGATGCGCTAACGTAGCGGCCGCCGTTCCACACGGCCAGCACACGCGGGTCGCGCACGACTCCGGTCGCCGGATAGACGAGCGGACCAGTCGGATTGGGCGCTAGAGGGAAACGGCAGGCAAGACGGGGGGCCAGCCCCGAAACCGTAGCTGACTTCTCCCCCCCCCCCGAGCCACCGTGGGGCAGGCCGCTATCCGGCTGCCCGACGGCTCCTACGTCACCGGCCGAGTCCCATCCCAGCGGAGCGTCGGCGGACTCTCGATCAGGATGTCAATCCGCGGCATCGGATTCCGGCGCCGTCTCTTCATCCTCGAGCACCGCCGCCACCGCTTGCGCCACTTTGGGATATGAAGTCAAGGCTGCGGCGAGGCGGCCGAGTGGCTGCCCCGGAGGCGCCCGCAGGGGCTTGAATCCGGGGCCTACGTCAAGCGGGCGCCTGGCCGCCTGACTCTATGGCCGCCCGGGGCACCCACTCCGCTGGCCGCGTGAACCGACCGTTGGCGTCTTCCAGTTCGTTGGGGAATTGACTTGCGGCGAGCACTCCGGGCCTAATGGCCTTCTGGAAGTTCGCATGCTCGGTCAGTTCCTTGCTGCTCAGACGCCGGTGCGGATTGACTACGCCAACACACCGATGAAGCTCGCGCCGCACGACGCGCACCGGCTCCCGCAGGTCGGAGTCATTCGTCACCAGCACGCCGCACTCGAAGTGGCCTCGGAAGGCATCACAGAGAAAGTGCGTGGCGAGGTTCACGTCGGAGCCCTTCTCCTCTGTCTTCACGACCTTCACGTATAGCCGGTGCTCCGGCGGCGAGTCGGCGCGCGGCAACGTGGTCTCGTTGGAGAGAAAGTGGCCGTAGATGACCTCAAGGCCCGGGACCGTGCCAAGCGCGCGAAGGAACATCTGCTGCCGCGTGGGCTGCCCGGGGTCGTCGGGCCGGGCGCTCACACGGGCAGTGAAGTACTTGATGCCAATGATGTCGTGCGATGGTAGGAGAAGGCTGCACATCTTGCCGATGTCCAGCCACTTGTACGTGGTGCCCTTGACCGCGCCATAGTACAGATTGAAGCCGTCGACGTAGACGATCGTGCGCATGGCAGGACCCGGAAGAAGCAGAGGCCGCACAGCATCGCTGCCGTACGGCCTCGCACCCGCTCCCCGAAGGGAACGGGGGAGTATCTACGCCTCAATCGTACGGGCCAGGGCGCTTGAAGTCAATGTGCCAAGCATGGGGCCACACGCTGAGGTAAGTCGGGGCCGCGCCGCGCTATCGTCTTCGCGATCCGCACCCGATGCGCTCGGTGCGGTCCTTCGCCCTGGCCGCGGCGCGCGTCTGCCACTGCATGTTCGACGGCGCATCGGCGCCGCCGCAGGCCAGGGGCACGATGTGATCCAGCACATAGCCGGGGCGCCCGTGTGGGTAGCCTGTTTGGCGCCAGAAGGCGCGCTTCGCGGTCTCGCTGCGACGGATGCGCCCTCGGGCATCCCGCGCCTGGCCGCCGGTGGCGTAGGTGCGGCGCGGAGCGCGAACAGAGGGGGCCCGGCCGAGCGGGGTCCGCACCCGCACCGCTCGAGAAGGGACCCGTGTCCGAGGCCGCGGGGCGATCGTCGAGGTCCGCATCGAGCGGTGGGGAGTGAAGGACCGCGCTGTGGAGGTGCGCGGCCGGTAGACGCGGGGCGCTCGGTAGCTGCGCGTCGTGTGCGACCGGCTCGAGTACGAACGCGAGCGGCCGCCGCGGGACCGCTGCGCGTCGGCATCGGCAGTCACAAGGGATACACCGAGGGCCGCGCAGAGCATCGCCCGAGCAACGACTCGCAACGCCCGCCCCTTCATCACTCTCCGCCCGCCCTTACGCTGCGGGCTTCGCCCAGAGGAAGTACGCCCAGCCAAGGGTGAACAAGAGGTAGATGGCGACCGCGGACCAGCCGACGGCGTTCATGACGTGGTTGAGCTGCACCGGGATCGTCACGATGAGCGCCACCACGTTGAAGCCGAAGAGTCCACGGACGATGGCCGTGCGCGCCTCGGACTCCGGAGCGTCCTTCGCGAACCAGGACAGCACCGCGATGCCGACGAGGGCGGCGCCGTAGGCTTGGCCCATGCAAAGGGCGCCAGCGTCCGCCGTGACACCGTACGTCGCGAGGACCGTTCCGGGAACGATGGCGAGCGCGAGACCGAAGACTCCCGCGACAACGGTGCTGGCCAACATCATGGTCTTGACGTTCATCGAGCGCACTCCTGTGGAAAGGGTCTACCCGGCAGCATATAGCGCGCGCCGGGCGCGGCGGCTAGGCGGGGCAGGAAGGTGAGAGCGGCTTCGCGGGCCGCCTGTTCAGTCCATCGAGATACTTCGATGGAGAGGTGACGTACGGGGTGACGTTTCTCCCGGCAAAGTGCGGCAACGGCAACGCTGGAGTCCGGCACCGACGCGCGGAACTCGTTGGAAGTCCGGCACTTCGTCGTGAAGTGAGTTGCACCACCCCTGAATGGGGTCAATCCCCCCTTCAGTCCCCCGACCCTTCTCAGTCATCACGCTCCTGCCGCGCGCCGTCGGTAAGAGCCGGACTCTTGCGGCGGCCGACACTGGGGCGAACTTCGTACCAGGCTGGAGAGGCGCGTTTGTTGGGGCCAACGCCACTGGCTACGGCAAGATGAGCAGGAGCGACGACCTATGGAGCAGCAGGTTCCTCCCTTCTGGAGCGTGCCCGCCGCCGAGGCCCTGAGGCGGCTGCAGACGGCGCCACAGGGGCTGTCGGCGGCCGAGGCGGCATCCAGGGTGAAGCGGTACGCCGCCCGCCGCCTGGCGCGCAAGAAGCGGACCGACACCGGGACGCTCCTCCTAGCGCAGTTCTCCAGCCCGATCGTGCTGCTGCTCATCGGCGCCACCGTGATCTCCCTCTTCCTGCACGACAACACGGACGCCGCGATCATCCTGGCTATCGTGCTCGCGAGCGGCCTCCTGAGCTTCTGGCAGGAGAAGGGCGCGGCGGGAGCCGTGGAGAAGCTCCTCTCGCTCGTCGAGGTGAAGGCGCAGGTCTTGCGCGACGGCGCCCCGCGCGACGTTCCCCTGGCCGAGGTCGTGCCCGGCGACGTGGTGCTCCTTTCGGCCGGCGCCACGGCCCCGGGTGACTGCCTGCTCCTCGAGGCGCGGGACCTCTTCGTGGACGAGGCCACGCTCACCGGAGAGACGTTCCCGGTGGAGAAGTCGGTCGCGGTCCTGGATACCGACGCGCCGCTCGGCAAGAGGACCAACACGGTCTTCATGTCCACCCACACGGTCTCCGGGACGGCGACGGCCCTGGTGGTGGCGATCGGGAAGGACACCGAGTTCGGCCGGATCTCGGAACGCCTCAAGCTGCGCCCGCCCGAGACCGAGTTCGAGCACGGCCTGCGTCGCTTCGGGTACCTGCTCCTAGAGGTGACGCTGCTGCTGGTGATCGGCATCTTCGCCTTCAACGTCTACCTGCACCGCCCGGTGCTCGACTCCTTCCTGTTCTCGATGGCCCTGGCGGTGGGCCTGACCCCCCAGCTCCTTCCGGCGATCGTCAGCATCAATCTCGCCCACGGCGCGCGCCGCATGGCCGAGCGGAAGGTGATCGTCAAGCGCCTGGCCTCGATCGAGAACTTCGGCAGCATGGACGTGCTGTGCACGGACAAGACGGGCACCATCACGGATGGGGTCGTCACCCTCCAGTCCGCTAACGACCTCGCCGGACAACCGAGCGATCGCGTCCTGCTCGACGCCTTCCTCAACGCCTCGTTCGAGACGGGCTTCTCGAGCCCCATCGACGCGGCCATCCGCAACCACGGCCGCATGGACATCTCGGCGTGGAAGAAGTTGGACGAGGTCCCGTACGACTTCCTGCGCAAGCGCCTCTCCATCCTCGCGGCCGGTCCCGAGGGCAACCTGATGATCACCAAGGGCGCCCTCGCCCAGGTGTTGGAGGTGTGCACCGCCGCCGAGGATGCGGCGGGGGTTTCGGTACCAATGGAAAGCGCGCGGAAGCAGATCGAGGCGCAGTACGTGGAGTACAGCAGCAGCGGCCAGCGCACCCTGGGCATCGCCTGCAAGCTACTCGGCGCCGAGACCCGGATCGGCAAGGAGAGTGAGGCCGGCATGAGTTTTCGCGGCTTCATCCTGTTCTCCGATCCGCCCAAGCCCGGCATCGAGGCGACCATCGGCCGGCTGCGCGACCTCGGCGTGGACCTCAAGGTCATCACCGGGGACAACGCTCTGGTGGCAGCGACCGTGGCACGGAAGATCGGGCTCGGAAGCGCGAGCGTGCTCTCCGGCCACGAGCTGAGGCAGATGAGCGACGGGGCGCTCCTCGCGCGCGTCAGCCAGGTGGATGTCTTCGCCGAGGTGGAGCCGAATCAGAAGGAGCGCATCATCCTGGCCCTGCGCAAAGCCGGCCACGTGGTCGGCTACATGGGCGACGGGATCAACGACGCCTCCGCGCTGCACGCCGCCGACGTGGGCCTCTCCGTTGACAGCGCCGTGGACGTCGCCAAGGAGGTCGCCGACATCGTGCTGCTGGAGAAGGACCTGGATGTCCTGGTCGAGGGTGTGCGGGAGGGGCGTACCACCTTCGCGAACACGCTCAAGTACGTGCTGATGGCCACCAGCGCCAACTTCGGCAACATGTTCAGCATGGCCGGTGCCTCGCTGCTGCTGCCGTTCCTGCCGCTGCTGCCCAAGCAGATCCTGCTGACCAACATGCTCACCGATGTGCCGGAGACGACCATCGCCAGCGACAGCGTGGACGCCGAGATGTTGTCCCGGCCCCGACGCTGGGACATCGGTTTCATCCGCTCCTTCATGCTGACGTTCGGCGTCCTGAGCTCAGTCTTCGACTACCTGACCTTCGGCGCGTTGCTGTTCCTCCTCAGAGCCAATACCGAACAGTTCCGCACCGGCTGGTTCGTCGAGTCGGTGGTCTCCGCAGCGCTCATCGTCCTGGTGGTCCGCAGCCGTCGTCCCTTCTTCCGCAGCAGACCCGGCACGCGCCTGCTGTGGGCCACCCTGGGTGTCGTGGCGGCCACACTCGTGCTGCCGTTCCTGCCGTTCGCGCACCTCCTGGGCTTGACCCCGCTGCCGCCCGTCTTCCTAGGTCTCGTGGCGGTCATCGTGGCGATGTACATCGTCTCGGGAGAGTTTGCGAAGCGCGCCTTCTACCGCCACTTCGAGCCGGCCCGAAGCGGCCGCCCGTGACGAGGTTACTGGACGGCTGGGTAACAAGAGCGACCGAGGCCTAGGCGCGTTGAGGATGCAGCGGGTCAAGGGCCGAGCTCTGCCGCGAGCACTGAGCTCGCTGAAATTGCCGTAACGGTTGCCGTTTCTCCCGGCAGAGTACGGCAACGGCAACGCTGAAGTCCGGCAGCCGACGCCCGGAACCTCAAGCAAGTCCGACATTTTGCCGTCTTTCGGGTTTCGCGACCCCCGAATGGGGTCGGATGCTAGACGGGGCGGTTCGCGGCGCCCCGTCGTGATTGCAGCGCAGCAGACGTCAGTCGCTCAGTCCCGCAGGTTCGCCACCCAGATGTCGCTCTCGTAGTAGGTGACGGTGAGGTACAGTCGGTCGGGGCCGACGCTCATTGGCAGCGGCGGCCGTGTTCAGGGCGATTCCCCGCGGCAACGGCGGCCTGTTCGGTCATGTAGACGCCCTCATGCGAGGTGCCGTACTTCGCCGTGCCCGGGCAATGGTAGGCGTGGCTCCGCGTATTGACCCACACCTGACCCTCGTGGGCCGTTGTCGCCCCCGGGCGCGTGGTCGTCTCCCGTGCCGCGACGGCAGGCACCGTGCCGCAGCTTCGCCCCTTCGCGGGACGATAGCCGCCACTGCGAGCAGCCGCTTCCGTCATGTACTGCCCGTGCTTGGCGCCGTACGAGTGCGAGCCCGGACAATGGTAGACGCCGCTGTGGAGGTTGACCCAGACCGAATCGCCGTGCGTCTGCGCCACAGCGGGAGTGGCGGCAATCGCCAGACAGACTGCCGCAGCCGCGACCGCCCAGAGCGGCAGCAATGCGCTCGCGATCCTGCTGGTTGAACTCCATCTCATGGGGCCTCCTGGGCAAGGGCGAAGGGACCCGCCCCGACCGTGACGGCAATCTCGGGACGCAGGACCTTCGGGGCGACCTTGCGGTGGTGCTTCAGGTCCTCGGCGAGATAGACCGTGGCCATCCCGCCCTGCCCGAGCTCGCGCTCGATGGCGTAGCGGTCCGCGAGCGCGGCGGCGAGCTGCCCGAGCGCGTCGCTCAACGCCGCCCCAGCTCCGCGACGTACACGTCGCTCTCGGTCTCGGTCATGCACAGAAGGATCCGGCCGCGGCGCACCGTGAAGCTGTACGGGGCGATCTGACGCGACGGATCGTCAGCACGCACGATCATCCGCTCCTTCCCGCCCGTCGCCGCGACCTCGTAGATCCCGCCCTCACCGCCGGGAGACCTGGCTCCGAACCAGATGCTGCGGCCGTCGGGCGACCAGGTCGGGTCGGCCAGCATGCTCCGCCCCTGTCGCTCGAGGTCCACGACCAGGCGCTCCACACCGTCCGGCGAGCGCACACTGATCCCGCTGGCGGACTTGTAGACCAGTTGCCGCCCGTCGGGCGACCACCAGCCGAGAAAGTCATTGGCGCCGTGGGTCAACTGGGTCGGCGCGCTCCACGCCCCGCCCACGGAGTCGCGGCGGATGACGAACAAATCCGAGGGCCCTCCCCGATCCATGCTGAACACGATCCGCAGGCCGTCCGGGGAGAACTTGGGGTGATACTCCTCGCCCGGGTCGCTCGTGAGCCTCGTCTCGCCCGTTCCATCGGTATTGATGAGAAACACGTCCCGCGTGCCGAAACGGGTCGCGTAGAACACAATCTCGCGCCCGTCCGGAGAGAAGCTGGGCGCCCAGTGCTCGCCCGGGCTGTGGGTCAGCCGCCGCGCCTCGCCGCCGCCCGCCGGCATCACGTAGATGTTACTCGTGCCCTCGACGTTGGTGTCGAACGTCAGCCAGCGACCATCCCGCGACAGATCGCCGCCCACGACCCACTGGGTTCCGGTGGTTACCGGGACGGCCGATCGGATCGAGCCATTCCCGGTCGCCGGCACGGGGACCCAGTACAGGTTGGTGCGGACACTCGCGCGCGAATAGGCGACGATCCTCCCGTCGCGGGCAATGGAGACGGTGTGGGGCTCCAATCCCGTGGTCAGGCGCAACAACCCGCCTCGTGGTCGCCCGCCCGCTCCCACAGACGCGACGTAGACGTCGCGGGGGCCGCCGAGGTTGGAGACCAGCAGCAGATGCCGGCCGTCGGGGAGCCAGGCCGGGCTCTCGTGGAAGGCGCCACCACTGTCCGCGGTCACACGAACGGCTTCTCCTCCGCGGATGCCGACGGTCCAGATCGAACTCGGCGCCCAATTGCCGATGCTGCCGGCGTCGATGTACCCCGCGTTGCCTCGCACGAATGCCACGCGGGATCCGTCCGGCGACCAGGCGGCCGAGTGAAGGCCCGCCGCCGCCGTCACGAAGGACTCCCACGCACCGTCCATGCCCCCGATGAACAGGCTATCGGCGCGCTGGTAGAGCACCGTGTCGCCGCGCACCGACCACAGCCAGACCCCGGCGCGGGCGACTGGTGCTGCCGCTCCGCCCATCCTCGGGACAGCGAAGGCGTGTGGCTCCTCGCCGACCCCGTACCGCATGAACACGATGCGGCTCCCATCCGGCGTCCAGACCGGGAAGTTCTGCGATCCGCCCAGGTCCCCCGTCAGGGGCAACGCGCGCCCTCCCGCGGCGTCCCGGACGTAGATGTGCATGGCACCAGGGTAGCCAGCCGCGTAAGCGACTTCGCGACCGTCCGGCGAGATGGCCGGCATGTATTCGATCTCCGGCTCCCTCGTCACCTGACGGATGTTCGCGAGCACCCACCCGGGCCCCCCGGAGGGTAGCGTGCGCCACACCACCAGCGCCGCCACGGCGACGGCGACGCCTGCCACGCCGACGAGGATCCAGCGCGCCGGCACCGACCACGGCCTGGCCGCCGGCCGGGTCTGGGTCGGCGTCGTCCCGCCGCTCGGCGTGGCCAGCGGCTCCAGGTGCTGCAGCACCTCCTCCGCACTCTGCCAGCGGTCCGCCGGCTTCTTCGCCAGACACTTCATGATGATCTCGGCCAACGCCGGCGACACCGTCGGCCGGTATTGCTCCAGCGGCTCCGGGTCGGCGGTGACGTGCGCGGCCAGCATCTCCTGCGCGGTCGTGGCGGAGAACGGGGCCCGGCCCGTCAGCAACTCGTAGCCCAGGACGCCGAGGGCATAGATGTCCACCCGGTGGTCCTGGTGAGGATCGGCCGTCGCCTGCTCCGGCGCCATGTACGTCGGCGTCCCCAGCGCCACCCCCACCGACGTCAGCACCTGCCGGCCCGTCGCCTCCGTCACGGCCTTTGCCACGCCGAAGTCCGCGACCAGCGCGTGCCGGCCCCGCAGCATCACGTTGTCGGGCTTGATGTCGCGGTGCACCACCCCGTGCGCGTGCGCTTCGCTCAGCGCGTCCGCCACCTCCATCAGGATCCGCACGGCATCCTGAACGGGGAGTTCACCCCCGCGCGCCAGCCGGTCGCGCAGTGATTCCCCTTCCACATAGGGCATGACGTAGAAGAAGAAGCCCTCGGCCTCGCCGGAATCGAGCAGGGGTAGGATGTTGGGGTGCTGGAGGCGGGCGGCGACCTCGATCTCGCGGGCGAAGCGGCCCGCGCCCACGGTGACGGCAATCTCGGGGCGGAGGACCTTGAGGGCGACCTTGCGGTGGTGCTTCAGGTCCTCGGCAAGGTAGACGGTCGCCATCCCGCCCTGCCCGAGTTCGCGCTCGATGGCATAGCGGTCTGCAAGGGCCGAGCGAAGCACCTCAAGGACGTCCAACGGCCCACCGCCGTTGTGGGAGATGCGCTAACGTAGCGGCCGACGTCGCAGGCGGCCAGCACGAACGGGCCGTGCGCGTCTCTCGTCACAGGATAGACGAGCGGAACTGTCGGGTTCCAGGTCAGAGCGAGCGGGAAGGCGGGATGTGGCCAACATCCAGCCAGCAGGTCTCCTTCACGGAGTTGCCGTGACGGTTGCCGTTTCTCCCGGCAGAGTCCGGCAACGGAAACGCTGAAGTCCGGCACCGACGCCCGGAACTCCTTGAAAGTCCAGCATATTGTCGTCTTTGAATGTCCGCGACCCCCGAAGAAATCGACTCGGGGGGTCAGGGACTGCGGAAGGAACGCGCGGCGCGAGCGCCTTACGGGGCTGGGCGACGCGCAGGCTGTGGCGAGGTGCCGCGCACCACCTGCAGGGTGGCCCGCCCGCTCTTGGCGCTCGATCCAGTCCCCACGCGCGCGGTGATGATCGTGACGCCCGTCGCGATGCCGGTCGCGATGCCGTTTTGGTCGATTGTCGCCGCGTTCGGGTTGCTCGACGTCCACACAAACGTGTCCGGCTGAAAGATCGCGTTGTTGGCGCGGTCGTACGCGGTGGCAAAGAACGCAGCAGTCAGTCCGACTTGGATCATAGCATCCGACGGAACCACCTGCACGACATTCACACTGGAGCTGACAGTGTTCCCGGGGCGCTGCGGAGTGGGTCCGGATCCTCGGGACACGATTAGGCCCACCACCGCAAGCCCCAACACTCCGAGCAGAGCGTACACCCGCGGCCAACGTTGCCAGCCCCGCCGCGCGTACTTGCGCAGGCCCTTCGGCACGGCCTTGGGCTGCGAGGCTGGCGTGTCCAGGTGCGCAAGGAAGGCCGACAACTCCGCCGCATCCCTCCACCGCTCTCCCGGCTCCTTCGCCAAGCAGCGGTTGACAGCAATGGCGAGATCCTCAGGCACATCAGGACGCCCGGCTGCCACCGACGGCGCCGGCGTGCTCAAGTGCTGGACCATCAGCTCCGGCACCGACGGTGCACTGAACGGCGGCTTACCGGTTAGCAACTCGAAGCCCACCACCCCCAGTGAGTAGACGTCCGAACGGACATCCACCTCCTTCGACCCCGTGGCCTGCTCCGGACTCATGTAGGTCGGGGTCCCGACGATCATCCCGGTGCCGGTCAGGCCCGTTTGCGTGCCTGCCGTGGACTTCGCGATCCCGAAGTCCATGACCAGCAACCGCCGCTCCTTGCCCTCCAACATCAGGTTCTCAGGCTTGATGTCCCGGTGGACGATTCCAGCTTCGTGCGCAACCGCCAGCGCAGCTGCCGTCTCGCGCAATACCCGTCGCACCTCGTTCGGCGGCAGCGGCCCCTCGCGCGTCAACCGGTCGCGTAGGCTCTCCCCCTCGACGAGGGGCATGATGTAATAGGCCAAGCCCTCGTACTGGCCCACGGCATAAATGGGGATGATGCCTGGATGCCGCAGCTTCGCCACGGCCTGTGCCTCCCGCTGGAATCGCTCGAGCAGCGCCCGCGAGGCCACCAGCTCCGGGTGCATCACCTTCACGGCCACGGTCCGCTGCAGTTTCCGGTCAAACGCAGCCCAGACCTCGGCGAATCCGCCACTGCCGATCCGCCGCTGCACGTCATAGTCCGGGCCCAGGGCGGCCTGCACGCGGCGCTGCTGCTCTGCCGTCTCGTCGGAAGGGGCGACGACGGTCGCCGTGCCACCGCCGGATATCTGCGTGGGTGAAGCGACGCCGCAGCGGGGACAGAACAGCGCTTCCGACGGCAAAGGCGTCTGGCAGGAGATGCACGTGCGTTCGGCAGGACTCACACCGGCAATGCTACGGCCCACGGCCGTGGCGTCAAGCAAGAACCTGAACAGGACTCTTGGGCGTTGACGTTACCCCCGACTTCCGTCCAGTCAGCATCGGAGGGCCGGGGTTGAAAAGCGTTCGTCCTCTGGGGTGAAGGGCGCCGCGTACTTGGCCGGGGGACGCTGCCCCAGGCCCCGGTGCGGCCGCTCGGCGTTGTACTCGTCCCGCCACGCTTCGATCACCGTCTGGGCCTCCGCCAGCGAGACGAAGTGATGCGCGTTCAGGCATTCGTCCCGCAGCTTGCCGTTGAAGCTCTCGATGAAACAGTTCTCCACCGGATGCCCGGGCCGGATGAAGTCGAGCCGGATCCCGTGCGCCGCCGCCGGATCAGCGGCACCGGCTCTGGGTCGCCGCCCGGAACTCCTATGCGGAGGGCGGTGGAGCAGTACCGTGGGACCGGCGACTATTGACCGTACGTGTCGAGTTGTATACTGTATCATGTCAGTTTACGTATCCCTCAACGATGGTATTCACGTGAACATTCGCCAGCTAGCCTCGAGACTTCCAGCCCTGCTCGCGGATCTCGGCACCGACTCCGGGATGCGTTTCCGGGTGGCGAAGTCAGGGGCGGATCTCGCCGTGCGACTGGACGCGGGGGGTGAGCGCGGAGCACGCGCCGTCGTCGTGGTTTGCGCCAATGCAAGGACCGCGCAGGTGATCCAGGCTGCGGAGCGGGCTCAGCGGGCCGCACGACAGTCGAAGGCCATCCCCGCCGTGGCGCTTCCGGCCGTCAGCGAGCGGCTTCGCCGCCTGCTCAGGCAGCGGGGTGTGGGCTACCTCGGCCTCGACGGCCACGTGTTCTTGAGTGGGGCCGGAATCCATATCGATCGGGAGGTCGGCACCCGCGACCGCGTGGTGCCGAGGAGCGCGAGCGCGAGCCTCTTCGCTGACAAGTCCTCCGTGGTTGTTCGGCGACTCCTTCAGGACGGGGTCCTTCGCGGCGGCGTCCGGCGTCTCGCCGCGGAACTGGGCGTAAGCGCCGGGCTCGTGTCGCGACTCCTCACTCGACTCAAGGATGAGGGCTACGTGGCGCAGGGGGACAGCGGTATGCGCCTCGCGGATGCAGCGGGTCTTCTCGACGACTGGCGCGTCGATTACCAGCGGCGGGCGCGGCGACAGGTTGAGCACCGGATGTACCTTCACGCTCCCGATGTCGCTGCCGTGATGCGCCAGTTGGCGTCGGCTGCGGGGCGGGCCGACCTCCCGCCGTGGGGGCTGTCGTTCCACGCCGGGGCCTCACGGGTGGCGGCCTTCTCGTTCTTCTCCGAGGTGCACGTCCTCCTCGGAGGTGACGTGTGGGAGCAGAGCGCGGAGTGCTTCGGCCGCGAGGTAGGCCTCGTCCCAGCCACCGCCGAGGCGAACGTCATACTGATCGAGCCCTACTATGCGCAATCGTGGAGCCACGGTGTGCGCCGGATCGGGGGGCTGCCCGTCGTGAGCGACGTCCAGCTCTTCCTCGACCTCAGCGTGTACCCGCGGCGTGGGGCGGAGCAGGCGGAACGGATGCGCGAGCACATCCTCGCTGCGCTCCAGGAGAGGAAGGCCCCGTGAATCTCGCCGGCCTTGATCGCGCCCTGCGCGCCTTGGGCCCGTACGTGGAAGACGTCGTCCTCTGCGGGGCGTGGGCGTGGTATGTCCACCGCCGCTGCTCGGGGGCTGCGACGTGGCTTCCCAAGGAGTTCACGCGAGACGTGGATTGCGTCGGCAGGGAGACGCTCGCCCTCCGGGGTACCGCGCCGTTGCAGGCGTGTCTCGAGGCTCAGGAGTTCGTCTGGGCCCCGCGTGGGGACGACACGCCCCCTGTTGCCCTGTTCGCTTGGCCGTCCGTCGCGTCGCCCGAGGTCGAGATCGAGTTCCTTGCTCCCGCTCGCGGTGATGGCTCGGTGCGCGTGGTTGAACTACAGAAGGGCGTGACGGCGCAGACTCTGCGTGACGTGGACGTTCTTCTGGACGAACCGGTTCGTGTTCGCGTAGACGACAACTCCCCGCTTGCGTCGGAGTTGCTGTATCGAGGCACGTTCCAGGTTCCCAAGGTGGGCCACTTCTGCATCCAGAAGGCGTTGATCCACAGGAGGCGCAACGTCGAACAGCAGGTCAAGGACGTGTTCTACGTCTTCGATCTCATCAATAGTGTCAACGGTATGTCGACTGCCGTGCTCTCGGACGTCGTGGCCGCCGAGCGACAGTGGGCTGCCGGCGTCAACGCTCTGGTCGAGCTGCTTCACCAGCGCGCGAGGGAGCTCAGGTTCTTGAAGGCCCTGGCCGAGCAGTTCCCGACGGAGCGCCGCCCCCTCTTGCCGTACGTTGAACACGAGATCGAGGCGTGGCTGGGTCAACTGGCAGTCGGGCGTGCGAAACTGACGTGAGTTCCTCAAGGAGCGCGGGGGTCCGTTCGGGGGTCCGTTACTACCCGAAAACAGCGCGAAATAGGACAATTTGTCGCGCATATCGAAAATGCAAGTTATTGTACGTCAACATCTTACGAAAACGCTAGACCATGAGTTGGTGAATGGGGTTCAGGGGGTCGCGGGTTCGAATCCCGCCGTCCCGAGTACGGAGGCCTCGACTTGGCGGCACCTTGCCGAGTCGGGGCTTCTCCGCGTTCAACTCGTCTTGCCGCTCCGCACGAACGCGA
>Ga0209777_10000817_pt1 | contig 48164 bp, 44 predicted proteins | sample FrelakmetHBP12HB_FD_187147 | JGI IMG/M metagenome (GOLD analysis project Ga0209777, IMG submission 187147) | Freshwater lake sediment microbial communities from the University of Notre Dame, USA, for methane emissions studies -HBP12 HB (SPAdes)... | ecosystem: Environmental > Aquatic >... | reverse complement strand
GTAATATTGAAAGCATCGAATCCCTCCGTTGCCGCGGCCCAGGTGCGTCGCGCAGCCACCAACCTATCTTCCAGCCATAAAGATTATAGTGAGACAATAATCTACGTGTTATCGTCGGCTGATAACGCAGACCTTTTCCTTCAGGCCCTTGAAACGATAGGTTCGACCGAGGTTATATCTGGGCCGATCGAGCAGGGCTTGCCAATCTTGCTTTTTCAGGTAATAGTAATTCCCAACCGCTGAGCGCAATTTTCGGCGCAGGGGAATGCCCCTGACCCGTATTTCTCATCAACCGTAGGGGCAGGCCTACGTGTCTGCCCGGTATTTATGGGGGCAACAGCGCTCCAGCCGGATTGTTGTGATGATGCGGCGGGAAAAGACAAATGGCCATGGTCAAATGCGAGTATTGTGGGTTTGAGCAGGACATTGAGAAGAGCAGGATTTGCGATCAATGTGGAAGGCGGATCAGCAGGGCGCCCGATAATCTGAAGGCTTCTCCCCCTCCTGCGGCGACCAAGAAAAAGGAAGAAGAATCGCGGCATTGCCCCAATTGCGGAGTGCCAACCACCAAGGAAATCTGCTCGAACTGTGGGGCCCCGGTGCGCGAGCGCGCGTTATGAATTATGGCGCCCGCGCTCCTAGTGCTCGGATTGTTCCTGTGTTTTTGGGGCGGCAGGCTTGTGAAGCCGGCGTTGCGGGTGAGCGCGCTTGCGGCGGGGGGATTTTTGGGATATTGGATTGGCGCGCGTTTAGGGAAGCCGGATTTGACGTGGATAATCGCCGGAGTAGGTGGATTGGCGGCGATGGTTCTGGTGATGTTTGCGTTTAACGCGGGTCTGTTTATCATTGGGGCATTGGCCGGGGCCATTTTGTATAACGCCCTCATAACGGTGGTGGCGAGGGAGGTTTCACAGCCGTGGTGGGGAGTGATAGCCGCAGCCGTGGTTGGCGGCATTGTGGTGCGCCTGTTGCACAAGAGGATAATGAAGGTCATGACCGCAGTTGTCGGCGGATACCTTGTGGTGGAAGCGGGCGCCAGACTGGCGGCGGGCGATATTTCCGGCTGGGGTTCTCCGCCGACTTGGGCAATGCCCGTATTGAGAGATGCCGCATGGTTTATCCTCACATTTGCAGGTATTATGGCTCAGCGGCCCAGATCATCTCGAATTGGGGAAAATTAAATTGACGAATCGCCCGGTTCTGATAATCGTGATTTCGGCCCTTGTGACCGTTATTCTCCTGCACGTGGGCTGCAGGAAGTTGCGGGAAGATAAAATTAACCCAAAAAGATTTGTGTCGGAAACGCAGCACTCAAATCAAGGTACAGGCAACCAAATTATTCCCAGCCCCGGGAAGAAATCAACCGTGGAGATGCCGATAGGCGCAGGATACTCCGTGATAAGCGCTACGGGGGAACTATCGTTATCCACTGAGGAATGGGGCGCCGCCACCGGGGAGGATGCGGGGGCCACGGAGGAGGCCCAACACGCCACGAAGGAATTGGTTTACGTCAGGAATCAGGCGACGATTTTTCAGGAGCCGGACCCAAAATCCACGGGCATGGAAATCGTGAAAGTCGGCTCGGCCCTGCTTCTCATGCCCGATACCGTTGCGACGGCCGAGTGGCTGCATGTTAATACGGGCAAGTTCGAGGGATATGTGAATCAGGCCAGTATTTGCCCAAACCAGTTCTGCATTATTAAAAAGCGGAACGGTGTTGCGAATATATTCCTCGGAGAGAAAATTATCCATGTTCCGCAGATTCAGTTGGAGGTTAACAATATCTATCCTCAGGAAATACGCGAGTTAAGGATTGCCGCCCGCTTTTATTACCATGACGAGATTGTGGGTGAGGATGAGGGCTATGTGGCGGCGGTGACTCTCGGTATCCCAACTCTTCGGCCGGGTCAATCCAAGCTCCTTTATTTGCGGCCCTATTTTAATATGCCGAAAGCGGAGGTCCTTAGTCCTCGGAATCCTGTCGAGGTGGACATATTGTGCGCGATGGAGAGATTTAATTATGTCCCGTGCGGCAAATTTGAGATTGATCACATGTTCTATTAAGTCCATTTTCCTTCCTGTCCATCTCTACATACCGGCGGTGGGGCTTATGGCTACATTGGTTGCCGCGTGCGGGCCGGGACTTATGGGCGCGCAACAGGCCGTCAATCACGCGGAAGAACAGGCGCCCATGCTTCAAGCCACCAACACCCCGGGGGATATGACCCTCTCTTATAGAATACATCTCAAAGCTGCGCATGCCGCATTGGAAAAACACAGATACACAAAAGCCGCAAGAGAAGCAAATAGCGCCGAGCAGGAGGCAAATCGCATCCTTGAAGGGCGCAAGCAGCTTGCCAGCGATGTTCTGTCGAGGCTCGATACCCTTAAAAAAGTCCTCGAATCGCAGGCCCGCCCCCCACAATCGCTCCTGGATGGATACTTTGACGCCCTCGACGCCTTTCGCCAACAGGAATACGAGAAGGCCGCGAAAATCCTCGCCGAAACTGAAACCGCCGCCGTGCGCGAGTTACATATTTCCCAGGCAAGCGGCGTGATCATTCAGGTAAACGAATGGTATTTCGAGGAGAAAAATTTCGTTCCTGTCTATTCAAGCATTGCGGAAAACGGTGAGCCTGGCCCAGTGGCCTTCTCGCTTGACCATTTCGTGGAGGCCACTTTTCTCGGCTCGAGATTGGTGGCGCGGGATGCGATTTTTGTTCACGTTTATATCGAGGACAAGAAATTTACCGGCGAAGGCTGGGTCGAGCGCCGGTTCGTTCAATAAACGGTTTTCTGGTCCGATGGGCCGCACCCTTCGAGCCAGACGGCCCGTATGGGACGCTTCGCTCCTCAGGGATGCGGCCCATTTCCGCGTCCCTGAGGAGGGCGTAGCCCGTCTCGAAGGGCGCGGAAATGAGTGCTCCCATTAGCAAAACAATCGCGGTGGTGTAATGGAAAGAGAAGAATATCTGCTTCTGGCGCTTGATATAGGCGCGGGCACGATGGATGTCCTTTTATGGAGCGAGGATATGCTGCCGGCGAACTGTCCCCGCATGGTGATGCCGTCCCCATCGGTGCTTGTGGGGCGCCGGATTGATGAAATCGCAGGGCGGGGCGAGCCGGTTCATCTCGAAGGATGGCTAATGGGTGGTGGCGCGTCCTCCGCCGCGATAAGACGCGCATTGGAAAACGGGATCCCCGTCACTGCTACCCCCGACGCCGCCCTGACCCTCCATGACAACCTCGATAAAGTGCGCTCGATGGGCGTGAGCATAATGGATGAAGCGCCGCCGGGCGCCGCAAGGGTCATAATGCGCGACGTGGACCTCGAAGCCCTCCAGAAATCCTTCTCGCCGTGGGGCATCGCCCTGCCCGCCGAAGTGGCCGTTGCGGTTCAGGATCACGGCTTCAGTCCTCAGGAATCGAACCGTATATCGCGCTTCAGGCACTGGAAACGATTGCTTGAAGAGGGGAACGGCAAAATTGCCGATCTTTACCCGCCCGTGCCGCCGGATTACATGACCAGAATGCACTCGGTGCGCAAACAGGCGCCCGGCGCTCTGGTTATAGACACCGGCCCGGCCGCCATCCTGGGCGCTCTGGAGGATGATGATGTTGCCGCCGCAGCCTCTGGCGACGGCGCAACCGTCATAAACTTCGGCAACGCCCACACCATCGCCTTCCTAATCCGCGAAAAACTCCTCCATGGCCTGTTCGAGTACCACACAAGAGCACTTCTCGATGAAAAGAAACTGAAAGACCTTATTGCAAAGCTGCGGTCGGGCGAATTGACCAACGAGGAGATTTTTCAGGAAGGCGGGCACGGCGCGATATATACCCCCGGCTTCAAACCCGGCGGGTTCGATTACATAGCCGCCACCGGCCCGAGGCGCGCCATCGCAAAAGGATTCGCCCACTTCGCCGCCCCCCACGGAGACATGATGCTAACCGGATGTTTTGGTTTGGTCAGGGCATGGAAGAATCTTCTGAACAGGTCTTAGAGTTGAAAAATCTATTTTATGGTGGACAGTGATGTCCGCCCCCCTTTGTCAGTGAACTACCTTTCGCTTTCTCTGCATGTAATCCACCAGGAGGTACTGGCCGAGTTTTTCGGGGGTGGTGTAGAAGGCCCTGCCGCGGTTGATGCGGGTAAGCTCGTTGACGAATCTCATGAGTTCAGGGGCGGAATCCAGCATGAAGGTGTTTATGGTGGCGCCGCAGGATGTTATGCGTTTTACCTCCTTGAGGGTTTCGCGGTTGGCGTTTGGGCTGATGCCGAACATGGGCCACTCGACGTGCAGCTTGCCGTCGAGGGTGTAGGCGGTTGGCTGGCCGTCGGTGATGAGGATTATCTGTTTGTTGCGCGAGCCTCCACGCGCAATGAGCTTTATAGCGAGCCGTAGGGCGTCCTGAATGTTCGTGAAGATGTCGCCGCCGATGTTTCCGCTTGCGTGGGCAAGCTCCTTGCCGCGCAGCTCCCTCGCCACCGTGGAGAATCCGACGACATGGAACATGTCCCGCGGATATTGGGAGCGGATGAGATGCTCCAGAGCGAGGGCCACCTTTTTGGCGGCCACGAAGCGCCCCTCGCGCACCATCGAAAGGCTCATATCGAGCAACAGGACTGTGCTGGTCGAGGTCTGGTATTCCATCCGCGAAACCTGAAAATCCCTCGGGTCAATTTTTATTGGAGACAAGGGGTTTAAACCCCTTGTCTGAAACCCGTCTTCTCCGGGCGCAACAAGCGGCGCCTCCGCGGCGTTGCGTTCCAGGGCCGCCATCAATGTGGCCTTCAGGTCAACGTTCATCGGCTCGCCGTATTCGTATGGTTTGGGGCTGTCGGGGAGCGGCATGCCGATGCCGCGGTGTCTTGTTTCATGGCTGCCGAAGGCGTCCTTGTGCACGCCCGCGTAGATGTCTTTGAGCGCTCTCTGGCCGATGCGGCGAATGGCGCGGGCGGTGAGGTCCCATCCCTCCTCGGAGCGATGTATGAAGCCCATGTTTTGGAGGTATTCCATGAAGTTGAGCATCGTTTCGACGGCCTGGCGCGCTTCGGGGCCGAGGAAGTTGGCGAGGTCTTCGAGGTTTATATTGGTGAGCTGGCCGTTGTCGAGAGCCTCGATGAGCCGGTTAATGCGCCGGATGCGATCAATCATCTCGATGGTTTCTTCGAGTGTCATTGGCCGGTTGCCGGAGAACCAGTTCTGGGCCGCGAATTTCTGAATCTGCTGAATCCGTTGAGTCAGCTCCTTGAACCGCTTCTCGGCTTCTGGGCTGAGCCAGTCGTAGTTTTTGAGGGATTCTAGGGCGTTTTTAAGGCGCGGGGGGAGATTTGCGAGGCGCCCCTCGCGCTGGAACAGGTCTTCCATCTGTTTTCGGTTCGCTTCGCTCGGATCGGCCTGATAATTGCGCCGCGCCTCTTCAAAGCGCCCGGAGATGGCCGCTCGTTCGAGGTTGAGTATCTGATCGAGCCGCTTTTGAACCTCTTTGCCAAGTTGTGACAGGCTGAATCGTTCCAGGATGTCACGACGGAGCCTCAGAAGCTCCCCGATCATCTTGTTGAGGCCCTGCATCTCGAAGCCGTCCATGTCGAAATCGAACCCCTGGCGCAACAACCATTCCATCGCCAGCGAAAAATCGCCGGTTTCCAGGAAGCGGTCGAACAACTCGGTTGTGAGCTTCTCCCACCTCAGATCAACGTCCTGTGACCCGTCCCAGCGGGAGTACCTATAAATGCGCTCCTTCATAGTGCGGAAACCCGATTGATATGGTAAATGATGGAGTCGGAACTAACCATATTGCCATTGACAATTCGCCATTTTATCTACTTATGATATTTTATATGAATAAAATGGAAATTTACTTGGGAGAGAGCGATGAAAGTCTTGGCGTTTAATTCGAGTCCGAGGAAAAAGCATAGCAATACCGACAGGCTTTTACTGCCGTTTCTCGAGGGCGCGCGGGAGGCCGGCGCGGAGACGGAATTGGTTTACCTGTACGGGAAGAAGATCAAGCCCTGCCTCGGCTGTTTCGATTGCTGGCTGAAAACCCCCGGCGTCTGCATCCAGAAGGACGACGAGGCCGCGCTCCTTGAAAAGATGAAGGAGGCGGACATTCGCGTATTTGCCACGCCGCTTTACGTCTTCGGCATGACGGCGCAGATGAAGCTTTTTATAGACCGCATCGTCCCGATTGCCGAGCCGTTCATTGTTCTTAAGAACGGCCACTGCACGCATCCGTATCGTTACAGCGAGAAGGAAAGGGGCATGGTTGTCATATCCAACTGCGGGTTCCACGAGCTGGACAATTTCGACGAAATGATGGCGCACTTCAGGGTCATTGCGAAGCATGGCCGCATGAAAATGATGGGCGCGCTGCTCAGGCCCGAGGGCGAATTCCTGGCCTTTGCGGAAAAGCTTATGCCCGATAAAGCGAAAGCGGTATACGACGCCGCGCGGGAGGCCGGAAGACAGGCCGTGAAAAAAGGCGCCATCTCCGAGGAGGTACAGAAAACCTTCTCGGCCCCATTCATGCCGATTGAGGCATTTTTACAGGGCGCAAACGCCTACTTCAAAAGCCTCATGGAGCAGAACGCGCAGAAAACTACGGGATGAACAATTGTTATTGTCTTACGTGTAGTCGGGAATTTCTTTTGTGTGAGTGATTTCGAGTTGGGAGCGTATCAATCTGAGAAAGAACCAAAAGCCGGCAAGAAGGATAATCGCCCTTTGCGGGAAGGGCGGGGCGGGAAAGACCGCCGTTGCGGCGATGATGGCGGGCGCCGTAATTCGGGCAGACCCCTCTGCGCGGATGCTTCTAATTGACGCCGACCCGGCGGGCGGCCTGGGCCAGGCTGTGGGAGTGGAAGCGCGAAAGACTGTCGGGGAGGTCCGCGAGTCCGTTATCGCTCAGGCGAGAAAAAAGGATACGGCCCTCAAAAAGAAAATCGCAAACGAGATTGATTATTATATCATGGAGGCGCTCGAGGAGCGGCCCGGGTTCAGCCTCCTCGCCATGGGCCGTGGCGAGGCCGTGGGGTGTTTCTGCCCTGTTAATACGCTGCTGCGAGAGGCGGTGGAAGAGCTTGCGGGAAATTATGGCCGGATCATAATTGACGGTGAGGCGGGCATAGAGCAGATCATGCGCCAGGTAATGAAATCGGTTGACACCCTGCTGGTTATAAGCGATCTTTCCGCTCGAGGGCTGAACACCGCTGCGCTCATAAAAAATCTTGTGCGTAACAAAGGTGTGCTATCATCTCCTGAGACGCTCCTTGTGGTCAACCGGGTGGTTGACGTGGCGTCGGCGAAAAGGATGTTAAAGGCGCGCGGTTTTACGGCGGCGGCGCTTATTCCCGAGGACCCCCTGGTGCGGGAGAGGGATGCGGCGTCTTTGCCCTTAATGGAAATGCCCCCCGACGCGCCCTCGATGAAGGCGGCGGCCGCGCTCTCGAAGCGATTGTTCTTCGCCAGGGCACGGGGCTTGTAAGTGAAGGGCACAGTGGAAGTTGAATTACAGCTTGAAGTGTTATAATTGTATTTTCGTGGAGTAAAACCATGAATTCCCGGCGTTGCTTGCCGGGAGATGGGAGGAGTGGAGTATGAGGCAGGAGTATGACGTTATAGTGGCGGGAACTGGCCCGGGCGGCGCGTCTGCGGCGATGGAGCTTTCAAAGGCGGGCAAAAAGGTGCTGATGGTCGAGATGGGCGCCGATGACCAGTGGGTGGGCAACACACTTGCGGCGCTCTTTTTCATTGACATGTGGAACGGCATTCCACTCGGCCACCCCATGATGGTCAGGGGCATCACCACCGGCGGGTCGTCGCTCATGTATTGCGGCACCGCCACCGTGCCTGCGCCCTGGATCAAGGAGAGGACGGGCATAGACCTCGGCCCCATCGCCGACGAGACCATCGAGGAGCTGAACATCGCGCCGCTGCCGGAGCGGCTTGTCGGGGACGGCGCGCGAGCCATGATGAAGGCCGCGCAATCCCTCGGCATGGACTGGAAGTTGCTCCCCAAGTTCATCAATCCCGACAAGTGTGTTCCAGATTGCGGCGTGTGCATGCTCGGTTGCCCCCACGGCGCAAAGTGGACGTCCCGCGAGTACATCAAGCAGGCGCAGGAACACGGCGCAGACCTGCTCACGAGCACCAGCGTCGAAGAGGTGCTTCGCGACAACGGCAAGGCCGCGGGCGTCAAGACCAAGGGGCCTGACGGCAAGCGCGCTTATTACTCGGACATAGTGATCATCTCGGCAGGCGGCCTCGGCACGCCGATTATCCTGAAGAAAAGCGGGATTCAGGAAGCAGGCAAGGGATTCTTCGGAGACCCCCTCGTCTTCACTTATGGCGAATACAACGGCAAAGGCTCGATCTACGACGTGCCCATGACCGCAGGCACTTGGGATTATCACGCAAGCGAGGGCTACCTCATGACCGACCTCGTCGAGCCGCGCATCCTGCATCTCATGTCCATGGGCATGAAAGGGCCTCAACATCTGCCCAAGACCGCGAGAATATCGAATATCCTCGGCATCATGACTAAATGCAAGGACCCGGTGAACGGCTCGATAGAGGCTAGCGGCAGGATCAAGAAGGAGCTGGGCGACATAGTGTGGCAGCGACTCAATTCCGGGGAAAGGCACGCGCGCGAAATACTCCTCAAGGCGGGCTGCGATCCAAAAAGCCTCATCACTTCCCCGGTAAAAGCCGCCCATCCCGGCGGGTCGGCCCGCGTCGGCTACGTCGTGGACAAGAATCTGGAAACTTTCCAGATCAAGAATTGCTACGTCTCGGACGCGAGCATCGTGCCTGACGAGCTGGGCACGCCAGTGGTTCTGCTGGCCATAAGCATCGGCAAATACGTCGCCCGAAACATCTTGTCGAAGCAATAGGGGCCGGGCCAATCCCGCAGGGAGGAGCCGTAGAGGGCGCTTGACCGCGCCCGTAGGAAAACTATTGTCAGCAATCAGGTGACTCGGAGTAAATATATGGGAAAATCCGAAGCGATGGCGACGATTAAAGCGGCCATCCGGGAACCGGGCAACGAGTTTATATCCGCGTGGAAACAAGCGGGGAAACACGTCATCGGGCACTTCTGCACTTACGCCCCCGCGGAGCTGATCTCGGCGGCGGGAATTCTCCCCATCCGCATAAGGGGCGCGGGCAGCACGGACAGCGGCCCCGCGGACACTTATCTGAGCGCAAGGCTCTGCACGTTCATCCGCCACGCCACCACCCTTGCGCTCGAAGAAAAATACGCATTCCTCGACGGCGAAATCGGCCTGAACACCTGCGACCACGTCCGCCGCTGTCATGACATCTGGGTCAAAAAGACCGAAATCCCCTTTCACCGCTTCCTCTCCGTCCCGCGCGAGCAGGTCGAAAAGCTTTATCCGTGGTACCGCGACGAGGTGTTGAACCTGAAGCGCGGCATCGAGGATCATTTTGGGGTAAAGATCACAAAATCGGACATCGCCGGCGCAATCCACCTTCACAACGAGGTTCGCAAGAGGCTTATCGAGATGAGCGAGCTGCGCATGGAGGACCCGCCGCGGCTCAGCGGGGCCGACGCCTTGTCGTTTGCGGTGGCGTCTCAGGTGATGCCGAGGGATGAGTTTATCCGGCTGGCGGACGAGTTTATCGGCGAGGTCAGGGATGCGGCCGCTCCCCGCGAGAGGCCGCGGGCGCGGGTGGTGGTTGCGGGCGGGGAGCTGGACGAGCCGAAGTTCCTCGAGGTGGTCGAGAGCATGGGCGCCGCCGTGGTCGCCGACAACGTCTGCTTCAGCGCGCGATATTTCGATGATCTTGTAAGGGAGGCGGGCGATCCGCTGGATGCCCTGACGCGGCACACCTTTTTCAACGTGCCGTGCTCGAGAATGGTCGGCGGGTTCCCCAAGCGCTTCGATTATCTGCAACGACAGATTGCGCAAAGCCGCGCGGACGGCGTCATCTTCCAAAGGATGAAATTCTGCGATCCGTGGGCCGTGGAAGGCCATAACATACTGCGCCGCTTTAAAATGGCTGGCGAGCACATACTGGTCCTCGAAAGAGAATACGGTGTCGTGGCCTCCGGTCAGGTTAAAACGCGCGTGCAGGCGTTTCTCGAGGCAATGGGAAAATAGAATCATGGATTCAATGAACACAGACAAGGGGCTTAAGCCCCTTGTCTGAACACATGAATAGAATCACGGATTCAAGGAGCACAGACAAGGGGCTTAAGCCCCTTGTCTGAACACGTGAATAGAATCACGGATTCAAGGAGCACAGACAAGGGGTTTAAACCCCTTGTCTGAAGATTTGAATTGAATCACGGATTCAAGGAGCACAGACAAGGGGTTTAAACCCCTTGTCTGAAGATTTGAATTGAATCACGGATTCACGGAATTGAAAATCGCGGGTACCCCACCTTGACCTGCGGACAAGGCGGGGTAACCAAGCAGCGACAGATTAAATCGCGAAAGCAAGGAATTTTCAGGGAGAAGTAATGGAAAAGGATGCTCTGGAGAGATGGAATGTCTGGTCGGGGATTTATTCCAAGTTGAGGGCGGTGCTTATGCTGGCGGCGTCCGACCCGGAGGGCACAGGCTTCACCGCCTTTATTCAGGCCATGAACAACTACCTCGTAAGACTGCTCACCGCCATGCGGGAAAATGAGCCGATCGTCTGGTTCAACCTCGGCTGGAACAGCGAGTTCCTTTATGCGATGGATATAACCGGCGTTTGTGTTCAGCAGATGGGCGTTTTCCAGAATATCGCGCAGAACAACGACGAGACCAATGCCCTGATTGATTTAGCCGAGGCGCACGGCCTGCCGAGCGATTTGTGCAGCGCAGACAAGATGAGCACCGGCGCGATGCTTAAGAGGATATATCCTCCCCCCATCGCCCACGTGAACGTCAACACTCCGTGCGATTCCCAGATAGTCGCGGCCCAGGCGCAGGCCGAGATCGCGCCGGCTCCCCAGTACTTCATTGATATACCTTATTACCACGATGACCGCTCCGTAGCCTACGTCGCCGACCAGCTCAAGGGGCTGATACCGTTTCTCGTGAGATGCACGGGCCGCGCGTTCGACTGGGACAGGATGAAACATGTATGTGAATTATCCAACAAAATTATGGAGAATATTTGGGAATGGAACGAGTGGCGCAAGAACGTTCCCGTCGTGCAGGCGTCGAAGCTGTGCGCCCTCAACCTGATCGTTCACATCATGTTCAGCGGCAGCGAGGACGGCGTGCGTTTCAGCGAGGGGCTTCTTGAGGAGGCGCGGCTCAAGGCCAGGCGTGGAGACCGGCCATTCGAGGAGCGCGCGCGGGCCATCTGGTATCAGGACCCCGTCTGGTGGGACCTTCACCTGTACGACTGGATGGAGCGCGAGTTGGGCCTCACACTTCCCATAGATGTTTTCGGCTTTTACGCGAACCACGGTCTCATAGACACCTCGTCTCCCGAAAAAATGCTCTGGGGCCTTGCCAACAAGCTCATCCGGAGCATGCCGATGGCGAGGAATTTCCGCGCGGACGCGGATTTCTACATCGGGGACTTTATGAGGCTAGTCGAGGATTACCAGGCCGACTGCGGCATATATGCGGGCCACATCGGCTGCAAGCACGGCTGGGGCGCCATTGGGCTGCTGCGCGAAGCATGCCGCCGCGTAGGCCTCCCCCTCCTCGTCTTCGAATTCGACATGTTCGACCCGCGCATCATGGGCAAGGACGAGATGAAAAATGAGCTGTCGCGGTTCGTCAACGAGATCGTCTTGCCTCGAAAAGCCTCGGGCGCAAAGGCTGATCTCAGGGCATGGCGCTGGTAGATGTAATATTTTTAATATGAAAATGGAGGGGAATTTCAAGAAGGGAGAATGACCGGCAGATGACTACTACGGCTGGTGTGGACATAGGCTCGACGGCGTCGAAAGCCGTGGTGATGAGGGACGGCAGGGTGCTGGGGGCGATAATTGGCCCAAGCTCGACAAATCCCGCCAAAACTGCGCGGGGGATTTTCGAGCAGGCCCTCGAAGAGGGCGAGGTAGCGAAGGCCGAGGTGCAGTATATCGTGGGCACCGGTTACGGCCGCGCCCACGTTCCGTTCGCCAACGAGAACATCTCCGAAATAAGCTGCCACGGCCGCGGGGCGTTCCACTACCTGCCAAGCGTCCGCACCATACTCGATATCGGAGGCCAGGACACCAAGGCGATCTGCGTTGATGAAAAGGGCGGTCTCTTGGACTTCGCAATGAACGACAAGTGCGCCGCGGGAACGGGCCGCTTTCTGGAAGCCATCATCCGCAACATGGAAATATCCCTTGACGAAATGGAGAAATTCCATTTTCAGGGCGGCGACCCGTGCATCATAAGCAGCATGTGCAGCGTGTTCGCCGAGAGCGAGGTCATCAACCTTGTGAACGAGGGCGTCGAAATTTCGCGGATCATCAAGGGCCTGCACATCAGCCTTGCGGGCCGCATTGCAACGCTGGCCAAGCGGGTGGGCGTCATCGAGGACGTTGCGGTGACAGGCGGAGTCGCTAAAAATCGCGGCGTCATTGACGCGATCGAGCAGAAGCTTGGCGTTAAAGTTAAGCGCTTTCCCGAAGGCGTGGACCCGCAGCTCGTGGGCGCGGTCGGCGCGGCTATCCTCGCGGCCGACAGGTTCGCGGCCCAGTCCAGGAAATGAATCGCCGGGCGCAGGAGGGGGCTGTTATTGGATAAAGAGGAAAAGCAGGTCGAGAGCGGAAAAGAGAAGGTTGCGCAAGCGCGATTCGACCGGCAGATAAATCGCGTCAGGGAGATTGTCGGCGAGTGGGGCGACGCGGTGAGGGTCTGGCGCGCTCCATTTGTGGATGAAGAGGGGCGTCGCGCCTTCATGCGCCGCGCGGGACTCTCGGCGCGGATGAGCGGCAGGGCCACCATAGTGCCCGCAGACGAATGCGCGGTCGAGCTGGGGGCGCCGCGCGCCGCCAACGTGAACATGGTGCTGTGGACGACCGAGGAGTCGCTCGTGAAGGACGGCGAGATAAGGCTCATGGGGCCGGACATGGCGAGGTCGGGAAAGGTTTCGTGGCCTTATGCGCAGGTGATTTTTGTCGCCCTGAGCGATCCCGATAATGTAGACCCCTTCCAGCTCGAAAGCGCCCAATACCTCTCAAATCGCCTCCCCGGCTTCATGGTGAGGACCGTGCCCGGGAGGTTGTGGGCGCGGGTGAGCAGGGACGCGATAGCGGCGGGCATGGATTTCGCCCGACTCGGCGGAGCGCTCATCGCGGCGTATCGCGACGATTTCCCGGAGGTCACGGCCGTGGAAACGCTGTTCGTGACACTCGATGACGATCACGTGCGTGCGCTCGAGCCGGTGGCCGCCGAAGCCCGCATAGTGCTGGGGAAAAACAAGAAGCTCGTACTCGTCGGCGACGGCGAATACGAATGCTCCGACCTCGATTGCGACGATTGCGACGAGCAGGAAACATGCGACGAGGTCAGGGACATAGTGATCCTGCGGCGGAAGCGCAAGAAGGACACAAAGCAATGAGGCTTCTCCTCAAGGAGCGCAATCTGTGAAAAAGAATACATCGCTGGATCACCCCTTTCTCGATATGGCCGGGGAGTTGAGCAACCGCCACATCGAGGAGGCAAGGGTCGCCGGCAAGCGGGTGGTGGGCTATTTCTGCAGCTATGTGCCGCGGGAGCTTTTCGATGTGCCCGGGCTTGTGCCATATCGAATGCGGGCGCCCCACACGACCACCACCGACCGGGCGGACGTGTATTTGAGCTTTGTCAATTGTTCTTATACACGCTGCGTGCTCGAGGCGATTTTCGATGAAGCCCTTGATTTCATTGATGGGTACGTCTTTACGGCGAGTTGCGATCATCTGCGCCGCCTTTACGATAATCTGCGGTACCTGAAGAAACCGGCGCTGTGCCACATACTCGATCTGCCCCATAAAACCCACGCGGAGGCGCTCGATTGGTACACAGGGGAGCTTGATTCTCTGAGGCGGGGCATCGAGGGCGCTTTCAATTTGCGGATCACCGATTCGGACATCTCGGCGAGCCTGCGGCGCACGAACGAGGTCAGGAAGATAGTCGGCGGCATCCAGGCCATGCGAAGAAAGGACGCGCCGCCGATCACCGGGGAGGAGATGCATCGCATCATGGTTGCGGTGAACTCCGTTCCAGCAGATGTTGCGGCAAAGAATCTTGCCGAAATTTATTCCATGCTCGAGGAGCGAGAGGCGCCGAAAAAATATCGCGCGCGGCTTCTCGTTATCGGCAGCCACATGGACGACCCGGAGTACATCGGGGCGATGGAGGAGATCGGGGGCATGGTGGCGGCCGACACCCTGTGCGGGGGCGCGATACAATTCAGTGATCTTGTTGACGAAAGAGACAGCCCCCTGCGCTCGCTCGCCGCGCGGTACCTCCGGAAACTGTCGTGCCCGCGCATGTTTGAGGACTTCGATAACCGTTACGCGCGGGTGGTAGGCGCGGCGCGCGGGTTTGCCGCCGACGGCATCGTTGTCCAGACAATGAAATTCTGCGACACGTGGGGCGTGGACGCGCAGATATTTGTGGACAAACTGCGGGAAGACGGGTTCGAGGTGCTCAGGCTCGAGCGCGAGTACACGCGCGGGGGCATTGGCCAACTGCGCACTCGCGTCCAGGCCTTCCTCGAAATGCTGGGGAAATAACCATGGCGCTCTTTCTTGACTCGATAACCGACTCGACTCCTCTCACCCTTGCCAAGTTACTCGGCAGGAACGCTTCGATGATAAGCCGGATGATGATGAAGGTGGGGCTGAAGAGATTTTCCGACTACCGGAAACGCTACGAATGGTTCGAAATCCCCTCCCAGCGGGAGGAGCTGTGGGAGCTGATGCCTAACCGCTCCCCCGGCTTCCGGGCCGCCACCGGAATATCGCTGAGCTATATTGTGTATTATATCACGAATGTCCTGGAGCGGATTGCGGCCGAGCCGGATAAGCTCCTCTGGCATGAGGACCTGGTGCCGCCCGAGATATTCCACGCCATGGGGCTTGTGCCGTTCCTCGTCGAAGTATTGCCCATCCTCATCCCGAACGTCAATAACGAGCTGGCCGAGAAATATATTGACGTGTCAGAGAATTCGGGCTACCCCGCCGACATATGCTCGCTGCCGAAGACCGTCATTGGCATGGTGGAGAGCAATCAGTTGCCGCCTCCGAAGGCCGTTGTGGCGAGCAATTCGCCCTGCGACGGCGGCATGGCCAGCTACCTCATGATCGAGAAAAAATACAATGTGCCCGTCTTCAGGCTCGATCTGCCATACAATTTCAACGATCAGCGCGGCCTCGATTATTATATCGGAGAGGTCAAGCGAATGATCGCTTTTCTGGAGGAGATTTACTCGGTGGAGCTCGATTACGACCGACTCCGCGAGGTCTGCGAGGAGCGCAATCGTTGTTTTGCGTACACTCTCGACCTGTGGGACCTGATGCGGGCCTCCCCGGCGCCGATCGGCGGAGAGACTCTGGTCTACAGCCATTTGTGTTATCAGCTCGGAGGCGGCACCCGCGCAGCGACGAAGCTCATGAAGGAGATTCTTCGCATCTCGCGGCGCATCGTCGAGCGCGACGGCGGCGGCATCCCCGACGAGCGCCATCGCATAATCCTCTGGAACCCTCCGCCGCTTGTCTATCCGGAGCTGTTTTTGTGGATGGAGAAGGAATACGGCGCCATAGTCGTCATGGATATGTTAACTTTCCGACACCAGTACTTTATAGACACCAAGAGCATGGAGAGCATGTTGAGAGACCTCGCGGTGATAATGGCCCACGGCCCCATGGCCCAGCACACCCGCGGGCCTTGTGAAAACTTCTTCGGTGACCTGTTTTTCATGTACGAGAGCTTCAACGCAGACATGATAATGATGGCCGCGCACCTGGGCTGTAAAAACACACGCGCCTTGCTCGGCATGTTCCGCGAGATGTGCCGAAAACGCTCGATACCGCTGCTGATCTTCGATTACGACCTCAGCGACCGCCGCCCCATGCCGCCGGAAGGCATTAAAAAGCAGGTCGCAAACTTCATGGAAAATGTCATGGGGGAGAAGAAATGAAGCTTTTCGCCGGCTGCGATGTCGGGTCAACCACTGGAAAGGCCGTGGTTTTAAATGAGGCGGGCGACATCATGGCCCACTATATCCTGCCGAGCGCCATTGACCCGGAGGTTACCGCGATCGAATCGCTCAGTCGCGCGCTCGCGGGCATGGCCAGCGATTATAAGATTGCGGACATGGCGCGGGTGGTAGGCGCGTCGCGCGGATTTGCCGCTGACGGCATCGTGGTACAGACAATGAAATTCTGCGACACGTGGGGCGTTGACGCGCAGATATTTGTGGACAAACTGAGGGAAGACGGATTCGAGGCGCTCAGGCTCGAGCGCGAGTACACGCGCGGAGGGATCGGCCAGTTGCGCACCCGCGTCCAGGCCTTCCTGGAAATGCTGGGGAAATGATCATGGCGCTCTTCCTGGATTCCATAACGGATTCGATGCCCGTTACCGTGGGCAAATTCTTCGGAATAGCCGCGTTCGACATAGCCCGACTCATTTTTAGCGCGGGGCCACGGGCGTTTTTAGATTACCGGAAACGCTATGAATGGCTCGAAATCCCCTCGATGCCGCCGGAATTACGCGAGTTGCTGCCCAATCGTTCCCCCGGCTACACGGCCGCCACAGCGGTGTCCCTGAACTACCTTGTGTATTATGCCCTAGAGGCCCTGAGGAGGATCGCCATTGAGCCGGAGAAATTGCTATGGCACGAGGACATAGTGCCGCCTGAAATTTTCCATGCGATGGGGCTGGTACCGTTCCTCGTCGAGGCGCTGCCCATCGTCATCCCGAACGTCAACAACGTGATGGCCGAGAGATATATTGACGTGGCCGAGAACTCGGGCTACCCCGCCGACATCTGCTCACTGCCGAAGACGCTCATGGGCATGGTGGAGAGCAATCAGTTGCCGCCGCCGAAGGCCGTTGTGACGAGCAATTCTCCCTGCGACGGCGGCATGGCAAGCTACCTCATGATCGAAAAGAAATACAATGTGCCGGTCTTCAGGCTTGATCTGCCTTACAATTTCAACGATCAGCGCGGCCTCGATTATTACATTGGCGAGGTAAGGCGCATGATCGCCTTTCTCGAGGATCTTTACTCGGTGGAGCTCGATTACGACCGCCTCCGCGAGGTCTGTGAGGAGCGCAATCGCTGTTTTTCATACACATTGGATATCTGGGACCTGATGCGGGACTCTCCCGCGCCACTGGGCGGCGAAACGCTCGTCTACAGCCATCTCTGCTATCAACTGGGGGGAGGCACGCACGCCGCCACGAAACTCATGAAGCAGATACTCCGCATAGCGCGGCGAAGCGTGGAACGCGACGGCGGCGGCATACCCAACGAGCGCCATCGTCTCATCCTGTGGAACCCGCCTCCACTTGTTTATCCGGAGCTATTCCTGTGGATGGAGAAGGAATACGGCGCGATCACTGTTATGGATATGATAACTTTCCGACACCAGTATTTCATTGACACGAAAAGCCCGGAAACCATGCTGAGAGACCTCGCGGTGATAATGGCCCACGGCCCCATGGCCCAGCACACCCGCGGGCCTTATGAAAACTTCTTCGACGATCTGTTTTTCATGTACGAGAGCTTCAACGCAGACATGATAATGATGGCCGCGCACCTGGGCTGTAAAAACACACGCGCCCTGCTCGGCATGTTCCGCGAGATATGCCGCAAGCGTTCGATACCGCTGCTGATCTTCGATTACGACCTCAGCGACCGCCGCCCAATGCCGCCGGAAGGCATTAAAAAGCAGGTCGCAAACTTCATGGAAAATGTCATGGGGGAGAAAAAATGAAGCTTTTCGCCGGCTGCGATGTCGGGTCAACCACTGGAAAGGCCGTGGTTATAAATGAGGCGGGCGACATCATGGCCCACTATATCCTGCCGAGCGCCATTGACCCGGAGGTTACCGCCATCGAATCGCTCAGCCGCGCCCTTGCGCAGATGGCCAGCGATTACGAGATTGCCGACATGGCGCGGGTCATCGGCACCGGCTACGGCCGCATCGAGCTGAGCTTCGCCCACGAAAATGTGAGTGAAATAACATGTCATGCCGTCGGCGCCCACTTCCTGGACAACGGCATCAGGACGGTGATAGACATCGGAGGGCAGGACTGCAAGGCCATGGCGTTGCGCGACGACGGGTACGTGCTGGATTTCGTCATGAATGACAAGTGCGCCGCGGGCACCGGCCGATTCTTTGAGGGCATAGGCCGCGCTTTCAACATGGACCTCGAATCCTTCAGCCGCCTCTCCCTCGAGTCGAAAAACCCGATAGCGATTTCCAGCCAGTGCAGCGTTTTCGCGGAGAGCGAGGTCGTCAGCCTGATCAGCCAGCGCAAGCCGCCCATGGACATCGCGGCGGGGGTGCAGAAGGCGGTGGCGAAGAGGACCATGTCCCTCGTGAGGAGGGTCGGCATCGTGGAAAAATTAACCATTACCGGCGGGTGCGCCAAAAACGCGGGCCTCCTGAAAATGCTCGAGGAAGGCCTGGGTATCGAGATGGCGCGGCTCAGCCTTGACGCGCAGCTTGTCGGCGCCCTCGGCGCCGCCGTGCTGGCAATGAGACATGAGAGGGGACAGGAGTGAATATGGAAACCGGCCAATTGGCGAATTTCGCAGACCTGACGCTCGCTTTCGTCGGCGGCCTGAACGACATCGGGCCGCTCATACCGGCGGTCGCGCCCGATATAAAAATGACAATAAGAATTGTCCTGGAAGATGCGGGCAGGGAAGCGCGCATAGACCTGGGTAGCCGTCCGCCCTCGGTCGAGTTCGGGGAAAAGACGCCTCCCGCGGATATTACCTTGTTCATAAAGTCCCGCGATTTCCATGAGATGCTTCGCGGAAAACTCCCGCTCATGAAGGGGTGGAACGAAAAAAAGCTGCTCGTTGAGATGACTCCGGTCGCCCTCGCGCATACCCCTCCTATCAACGCAGCGCCCCCCGGCCCGCTCCAGGTGCCGGGCTTCGTCTACGAATCCTTCCTCGCAAGCGTCGGCGCCAAAAGAATCCTCGAGGAAACTCCCGCGCTGGAAACGGTGCCCCTCGAGCCGCGAAAAAAAGGCCTCTTTGAAAAGGTGGCATTGGCCTTCGCGTGGTTTTTCGGGATATTTGCGGGCATAGGTTTGAGGATCTTGCAGAGATATATAAAAAAGGCCGCTGCAAGCACCGGGCCGCGTAAGGTCACCTTGGAGGAGATAACCGAAATCCCCAAGCCGGGCAAAGCGCCGGGGTCCGGGAAAATAGCCAGGGCGATTTTCACATGGTTCTTCGACCGCGTAGACATGTTCCGACTGGCCAGATCGTTTGTCGGCGGCGCGCGCATCACGGCAAACATCTGAATCATTGTTCAGTGATTGTCCCCGAATCGCTATAGTTAACTATATTACAACAAATATGCGATGTTTTTCTTGCCCTTGAGGCCGAATTTTTCTGCGACGGGGTCGCATTTTGTGCTGAAGAGGTAGGCGACCTGTTTGTGGTGTGATTCTGTGTATTCTGTCAGTACGTAGTAATTTGCCTGGCCTTTCGCTACGATGAGGTCGGCTTCTTCGAGCGCCTTCGCAAGCTCTGCGCTCATTTCGTCGAGAGAGATGCCGAGGGTGTCCGGCCCGGCGAGGATGACCTCGTCGGCGGCATCGCCAACGCCGGCGGCGCGGCCGTCGTCCATAGTGGCGTCGCTGGTTATGGGGCCGCCGCGCAATGCGCTCACGACGCGGGCGCCCATCGAGCGCAATTCGCCGATCAGAAGCGTATCTATCGCCACCTCCCCGACGTTATCATGCACGTAGAGGATGCGTTTTGCTTTCGATGCGGCGATCATGAACCCGTTTATCATGTCTATTGCGAGGCCCTGATTAAATTCCCCTTCAAGGAATTTATAGATGCCTTCCGGGTCGAAACCGTAGCCGGTTCCAGCGGTGCGGAAGTCGAGGTGATTCGCGGCGACGCACCAGAGTACGATTTCCCGGAATCGCTCTCTGGGGCTGAGATTCGCCGTCTGCCCGGCTATCCGGTTCTTCAACGCGACGCCGATCTCGTTTGTGCGGCGCCTCAAGTTTGCAAAAGGTTCGGCTATGCCCGTCTCGCGTTTCAGGGCGCGGTGCGCCTCGGTTATGTAATATGATGGGGGTTTTCTCTTTGACCCTTCCCGATGCAGAAAACCGGCGGCCTCGGCCATCACCCGAAGCGACGTCTCTTCGTCCGCGCCGACGAGTTCGAGCGCGCCCGCGAGATCTCCGAGGATGCAAGCATAACATCGGCTGGTAAGGCGCATGGGATCACCGCCCCTTTTTGATTTCCTCGGTGACCGCTTTAAATAGCTCGCCGTCCTCGCGCCAGACGCAACACGAATTTTTCACGTATTGAGACATGAGAGACTTTGCTTCCGGCGATATTTTCTTCTGGCCCCGATTGTTGGCTATTCCCTGCATCGCCGCCGACCCCATAGAGAGCACGAGGGATGTGAGGTGAGTGCAGCCCACCGTTCCGCCGAGGCGCTCCTTCACGGCCCTGCTGAAGCCGTAGATGATGCGCAGGCCGATCAGCTTTTTTATCGAGTCGCGCGCCTTGTCACATTCCTCGATTGGTATCTTGGGCATTTCCGCCTCCGCATCGAGTATTTTCGGGGGCGTTTCGCCGACCAGGAACCGCGCAACCATGCCGTGCACCGCACCCGGCGGGCGGCGTTCGCCCATAAGGGTGTAGATTTCGCGCTCGCGCCGGTCGTTCAACCTGCCTTCAATAAGGATGCGGTCATCGTCCACGCGGAAGGTCTCGACCATGATCGCTCTCTCGTGAATCTTCTCGCCTTTCAGGCTTATCAATGTCGTCATGTTTTTCCTTTTTTCGTTTATTGAAGAATTAGGTTATATCCTGAGGCTTTCCTATGCCACCGTAGGCGCGCCTCGATTGTGAGCCGCCGCCGCGCCGCTTTGAATTTGCGCGATCAGCGGCTAAAATCATTCTCTAAATTTCGTTTAACTCTATAGACAAGGGGTTTAAACCCCTTGTCTGAAATCAGGGGCATTTTAATATGAGATTGTTTTTTGAACCGAGGACCGTGGCGCTCATCGGGGCGTCCGGGAACGCCATGCGGCCCGGCAATCACCTGTTCATGAACATGCGGGACACGTTAGGGGACAACGCTTACCCCGTGAATCCCCGCCTGAAAACCATAGGGGACCGCGTCTGCTATCCCGACATACTCAGCGTGCCGGCGGAGATAGACGTGGCGGTTATTTTCATCCCTGCGGGCATGGCGCCGGAAGCGCTGGAACAGTGCGCCCGGAAGGGCATCCGACGGGTTATAATCGAGTCGGCGGGATTCGCGGAGACAGGCCCGGAGGGGAAGGCGCTTCAGGATCGCTGCCTCGATATAGCGCGGGAGGCGGGGATGCGGCTCTGGGGCCCGAATTGCATGGGCATGATAAATGTGCGCCAGATGAAAGTGCTGTCGTTTATGCTTCCCTTCATCTGGAAGGGCCGGTTAGTGCCGGGGCGGGTTTCGCTGGTGGTGCAGAGCGGCATGTTATCGGCGGGCTTTCTCATGCACATACTCAGCCGCACGCCTTTCGGACTGTCGAAGGTGTGCTCCATCGGCAACAAAATGGACGTTGACGAGGTGGACATCCTCGAATACATGGTCAGTGATCGCGAGACCGGTGTGATAGGGATGTACCTCGAAAGCATGAAGCGGGGGCGCAGGTTTTACGAGCTGGCGCGATCCACGGACAAGCCGATAGTGGTGCTGAAGAGCGGGCGGTCTTCGTTCGGCTACCATGCCGCCGTATCGCACACCGCAAGTCTTGCGCAGGACGACAGGGTGCTCGACTCGGCCCTCCGGCAGGCGGGGGTTATTCGCGTCAAGGGTTTTAACGAGCTGATGGACGTCGCGCGATGCCTTGGGGTCTCCGAGGCTGGGCCGGCCCGACGCGCGCGGGTGGCCGTCTTTTCCTTCTCCGGCGGCGCCGGCGTGGTTACCTCCGACGATATCGCCGATTTCGGCATGGAGCTTGCCGCGCCCTTGCCCTCGACCCTCGAAAGAATAAAAAAGGTGTTTCCCGAATGGATGGAGCCGTCGAATCCGGTTGATCTGTACCCGGCGATAGAGAAGAACGGCCCCATGGTAACAGTGCGGGAGACGGTCGCCGCGCTGATGGAAGACCCCAACGTTGATGCCGTCTATGCGCACCTCTTCGCGCCGCCGATCGGCGTGCCGCTGTTCGATTACGATCAGATGGCGGCGCTGATAAAACAGCACAACAAGCCGTTTGTGGTCTGGATCATGGGTCATCTCGACACGGCGGCGGCGATAACCAGGGAGCTTGAGAGGCGCGGCATTCCGGTTGTGGACGAGATAGCGAGGGGAGTGAGAGTTCTCGCGGCTCTTACTTTGCGGCGCTGAAATCTCATCAGAATTAAACACAAAGGCTCAAAGAAAAATACTTCTTTGAGCCTTTGTGTCTTTGTGGTTGAGATTTAATTAAAAAGCCTTTTTCAGTATTGCCAGGGCATCCTCGTAGGTCAGGTCTTCGGGGTTATAGGTGGCGGCGCCGTCGTTGATGGCGCCTTTTGCTATTGCTTCGAGCTGGTCTTCCCTGACACCTGCGTCTTTCAGGGTGGTGGGGAGGCCGGACAGTGTTTTGAGCCGCGCGTTGAGGTCGCGGACGGCCTTTATGGCCGCCTTTGCCTGGTCCGTTTTGCTGCCGGATGTCGGCGCGCCGAGCAGAGGCGCCAGCTCGGCGATGTCATCCCCCGCCTTGTTCAGGTTGTACTCCATTCCCCACGGGAGCAGGATGGCGTTTGCCACGCCGTGCGGGACCCGCGCATTCGCCCCGCACGAGTGCGCCAGCGAGTGAACGGCCCCCACCATCGAGTTGGAGAAGCCTATTCCCGCGAGCAATGCGCCATTGGCCATTGCCAACCGGGCCTTTTCGTCCTTCGGGCTTTCGATGCACTTGACAAGGTTCTCCATTATCAATTCAATGCCCGCCTTGCAGAAGACGTCCGAGACCGGGTTCTTTTGCAGGCAATAGTAGCCTTCGATGGCGTGGGTAAGGGCGTCCATGCCGGTGGCCGCCGTTATCTTAGGCGGCATGGTGAGCGTCATTTTGGGGTCGAGTATCGCCACTTGGGGCAGGAGGTAGTACGAGGTGAAGGCCATTTTCTGCTTTTTCTCCTCGTCATAGATCACCGCCGCGAGGGTTACCTCGGAGCCGGTGCCCGCCGTGGTTGGTATGGCGATGAAGGGCTTCATGGGCTTCTTGAGCCGCTCGGCGCCCTGGAACTTGAGGAGGTCGTCTGTGCCCTCGGTGACGACCATGTTTGCGCCCTTTGTGGTGTCCATGCAGCTGCCGCCGCCGACGGCGACGAAGCAGTCGCACTTGTTCTCTGTGAACATCTTTGCCACCTGGTTGACGGCCTTGACGCCGGAATCGGTCGGCGTCTGGTCGTAGATTGCTCCGATCTCGGCCCCCGACCCCTCAAACACCCCCTTCACCACCTTGAGAAGCCCGGCGGCCACTACGCCCTGATCGGTCACGATCAGCGCCCTCCGCGCCCCGAGCTGGTCCATCTCATAAGGAAGGTTGGATAAGGCCTTGAGACCGCTCACTATTTTTACGGGGCAAGAAAACTCGTAATATTCCTGTACCTTCATTTCCCTCTCCTTTTCAATTAATTGTGGAATTTTACCTATTTAATCATGTTCTTTGCAAGGCCTGCGCCGAGCAGCGCCATGACCTTCGCCTTGAGCATCAACTGGGAAGCGTTCATCTTCGGGGGCCGCTTGGTGATCCCCTTGAGAATGATGCCCGGCAGAAGATAATTCTGCACGATGGCCAGCGCGCGGTTCGTCTGCATGGCTTCCGCGATGTTGCCGTGGAGAATGGCGCGATGCTGAATGAAGGCGGTGTGAGCGCCCATCATGCCCGCGAGCGGCAGGAGCGCCGCGTCAACGTTCTTGAAATAGATCGTGAGCTTGGGGTTTTTGATCCCCTTGCCCATGTACACGACGCGGTCTCCTTCCTTTTTCAGGGTGATCGCCGGCCCCTCGGGCAAGACCCCCATCGAAAAAGTCCGCCCATCCTCCCAGTCCGCAATCTCCTTCTTCAGCTCCGGATCGCTTTTCGACACCATTTCGAACGCGGTTGCCAGCGCCAGAAGCGACGTGCTGACCACGGATTTCTTTACCACATATCCTACCGACATAGGCGCCTCCTTTAAAAGAAAATGGTATAGCGGACACTCCTGTCCGCCCTACTTTGAATTTTGCCGATTACCCTCTCCCTGCAAGGACCTTAGTGCGGTTTCTTTCGCACTGGCGGGCCAGCATTGCCTCTGTGCCCTTGCGCCAGTATTCGAGCTTTTCCTCGAGAGTCATTCCCCTGAGGCGTCTTCTCGCCGCCGCCTGGCCTTTGTGCATCATAACCACACAATTAAAATCTTTATGAGTCCTCTTCATTTACTAGAACCTCCATAGGCGAATGGATGGCTATGGTTTTATATCCCAGCGACATGTTAATGGCATTATACATCGGTATTTTCCTGCAATTTACAATATGTTTGAAATTCCAGCTTACTATGATTGCACAATCGGCGACGCTTGCCAATGCCACATACAACGCGTCTAACTCGCACATCTGCGCCACAATATTCGCCCGAAGGTAAGCTTGATGGAGCGCTATTGCCTCTTCTCCTGCATGAATGAACTCTGCATAATCAATCATCTAGTCCAGCAAGACCTTTGCCTGATCCGGAGCCGGTTCAAACTCTTCTTCAACCACCCTTGAGATGACAAGCTGAAACCGGCCTGTCCTCACAAGCCTGAAAAATTCAGCGCTTGCCTGCTTGAATTCAGGATCGGCTACACCACCGAAAACCGAGGTGTCCGCATCTTAATCGCTCTTTTTTTCACGCCAATCTAAATCTTTAGCTACTCGCAAAAAAATAAAATATCCCTTTTTCCCTCGCGGTTGCCAGCGCCAGAAGCGATGTGCTGACGACAGATTGCTTTGCCGAATAGCCTACCGACATACCCTTCCTCCTTTCGTTTCATTCCGCTTGGGCAATAAATGATCAAAAATACCTGAGTATCCATTATGGAAATACTATCTCAAAGCGAACGGGGCCGCAACACAATAAAGCGGTATTTCAGCCCGTCTCGAAGGGCGCGGAAATGTCTATTAAATAGCGCTCCCATTAGTATATTGAATGGATGCTTGGCTTCATCCCACCTCGTTGAATTTCCGCACCCTGAATTTGACGCCCAGCTCTTCTTCTGCGATTTTGCGGCATTTTTCGATGTCGAGGTCGGGGATGCCGACGACGGTGGCTGTAACGTCTCCGATGAGCTTTTTCGCCTCGCGTATGAATTCCTTGACGGCCTCGTAGGCGCGCTCTCCCGCGGCGGGCCTGCACATGCGGCAGTAGGTGGCGGCGTCGGGGGCGTTAAGGGAGACGCTGATCGAGTCAATAAGCCCTGCTAACTCGGGCAGCACGTTGCGGCCATAGGTGAGATTGGGCTGGCCGTCTGTATCGAGGCGGGTGCGCGCGTTGCGCTCCTTGAGCCATTTGGCTACGCGCTTGAGCATTTCGAGCCGCAGCGTCGGTTCCCCGAAGCCTACGAAGACGATTTCCTTGTATTTTTTCGGGTCGCCGATGGCGGCGATGATTTCGTCGTAGTCCGGCTCTTTTTCCAGGATGAGGTAATGGCCCTTGACCATGCCGGTGGTGTGTTTTGGGCAGAAGCCGCAGCGGTTATTGCAGCGGTTTGTGATGTTGAGGTAGAGGTTTCCCCGGATGGGGTAGGCCACCAGGGGGTTGCGTTTTGCGCCGCCGAGGCCGAAGACGATGCGGGCGTTGAGCGTGGTGACGCGCGCCACGTCTTCGAGCGTAAGTCCGCGTATTTCCGCGATTTTTTGGGCCGTAAGCCGCACGTAAGCCGGCTCGTTGCGCTTCCCCCTGTGCGGAGCGGGCGTTAAAAACGGGCAATCCGTCTCGATGACCATGTGCTCCAGAGGAATTTCCCTGACAACGTCAACCAGCTTTTTCGCGTTGGCGAAAGTCACCACTCCGGGGATTGAAATGAGGAACCCCAACTTGATCATCCGCCGGGCGAAGCTCGCGTCCCCGGAGAAGCAGTGCATGATCCCCGCGGGGCGCTCGACGGAGCGATTTTTAAAATGCCGCTCGAGAATGGCCTCGACCTGCTCGTGCGCATCCCGGTCGTGAATTATCACCGGCAAATCGGCATCCTTCGCCATTTCGAGCTGCTCCTCGAAGGCGGCGACCTGGACGTCTCGCGGCGAGCGATCGTAATGAAAATCCAGCCCGATCTCGCCCCACGCAACTACCTTAGGCTCCATCGCCATCTCAGCGATGGTCTTGAGGGCCTCCGGCGTCGCCGCTTTCGCGTCGTGCGGGTGGATGCCCACCGAGGCCCAGAGCATGTCGTCTTTTCTGGAGAAGACAAGGGCGGTTGAGTTGCCCTCGATGCCGCTCCCGGCGCCGACGACGAGAATAGTCTCGACCCCGGCATCCCTGGCTCTCCGGAGCACATCCCCGCGGTCCATGTCGAAGGCCTCGAAATTCAGGTGTGAATGCGAATCGAATAGCAAGGGTTTACAATCCTTCTGTAAATTATTATAAGTTACGGGAGAGTTTTTTCAATCGTTGTAATATAACGGCGATTAGGCTAAAATCGAACCAAGCGGGTCTTAACTCAGCTTGTTCCTGATGAATGGTATCAAGTATGCCGATACAAGCCAATGATTTTGCAAACTTTTTAGCTCGTAGCAGGGCGGTGAAATTCGGGGAATTTACCTTAAAAAGCGGCAAAAAATCCAATATATTTTTCGATTTCGGGCAGCTTATGTACGGCAGCGAATTAACGGCGCTTGGCCGGTATTTTGCGGATTTCATCGCAAAAAATTCTCTCGACACCTCGGATGTCCTTTTCGGCCCCCCCTATAAAGGCATAAACATAGCTATTGCGACAAGCATCGCGCTTTATGAAAAATACGGCCAGTCAATTCCCTATGCGTATAACAGAAAAGCCGAAAAAGACCATGCGGAGGGCGGGAAAATTGTCGGGTTCGATCTTTCGGCGGCCAGGTCTGCCCTGATACTCGATGACGTTTTCACGGACGGCGGCACAAAGTACGAGACGCTGGAAATACTCTCGCGTTTCCAGAATCTCACAATCAGGGCTATCGTGGTGGGTGTTGACAGGGAAGAGGTTGACCAGGATGGCAAGGCGTACCGATCTGTTTTCGAGGGCAAGACCGGCGTTAAAGTGCTGGCAATAACCTCGAAAAGCGAAGTCTTGGCATCGAGGGATTCAGCGTGAGGCGATGGGGGGATATACATGGAAAGGACCGCATGAGGGAAATGCTTGACAAGTCGGTTCCTGTTGAATAATATAGTATGGGGGAAGTGGGAATGGGTGGATCTGTTTTTTTAATTTTTCAATTGATTTCCAAAAGAGGGAGAGAGTTGACCTATGGCTAGCAGACTTGGCGAACTTCTGGTCAAGGAGAATCTTATTACCCCGGTGCAGCTCCAGCAAGCGCTTGCGGAGCAGAAGAAGACCGGGGGCAGGCTGGGATCGAACCTGACCAAGCTGGGGTTTCTCCAGGAGACCGAGCTTACGGAGTTTTTGAGCCGTCAGTATGGCGTTCCCAGCATCAACCTCAACGAATTCGAGATAGACCCCAACGTGGTCAGCCTGGTGCCGCAGGAGGTGGCCCTCAAGCACCAGGTCATTCCGGTGAACCGCGCGGGCAGCACGCTCATCGTGGCCATGGCGGACCCCTCCAACATCTTCGCCATTGACGACCTGAAATTCATAACGAATTACAACATCGAGGTGGTGGTCGCGTCGGAGCAGAGCATCCGTGAGTCAATTGACAAGTACTACGACTCAGGCGCCACCCTCCAGGACGTTATGGAGGACTTTGACGACACCGATATCTTCATGGCCGATGACGAGGAGAACGTTGATCTGAACGAGCTGCAAAAGGCGACGGAGGACGCGCCGGTCGTCAAGCTCGTGAACCTCATCCTCACGGACGCCATCAAGAAAAACGCGAGCGATATCCACGTCGAGCCTTACGAGAAGAGTTTCCGGGTGCGCTATCGCATAGACGGTGTGCTTTACGAGGTGATGAAGCCGCCGATGAAGCTGAAGAACGCTATCACCTCGCGTATCAAGATCATGGCGTCCCTCGACATCGCTGAGCGGCGCCTTCCTCAGGACGGCCGCATAAAAATCAAGCTCGGCAAGGGCCAGGAAATGGACTACCGGGTGAGCGTCCTCCCAACGCTGTTCGGGGAAAAGGTGGTTCTGAGGCTCCTCGACAAGTCAAACCTCCAGCTCGACATGACAAAGCTCGGGTTCGAGGAAAAGGCTCTGGCGGATTTCAAACAAGCCATTCACCGCCCTTATGGGATGGTGCTCGTCACCGGTCCCACCGGGTCGGGCAAAACCACTACCCTCTATTCGGCGCTCAGCGAGCTTAACCAGACGACAGATAATATCTCAACTGCTGAGGACCCGGTCGAATTCAACCTGCCCGGCATTAACCAGTGCCAGATGCACGATGAAATCGGGCTGAATTTCGCCGCCGCTCTTCGAAGCTTTCTCCGGCAGGACCCGGACATCATCATGGTCGGCGAGATACGGGACTTCGAGACGGCGGAAATCGGGGTCAAGGCGGCGCTCACCGGCCACATGGTGCTCTCGACGCTTCACACAAACGACGCGCCAAGCACCATCAACCGCCTCCTGAACATGGGCATCGAGCCGTTTCTGGTGTCTAGCTCGGTCAATCTCGTCGTCGCTCAGCGGCTGGCGCGCAAGGTCTGTAATGAATGCGCGGAGCCGATCGAAGTCACCAGGCAGGCGTTGCTTGACATTCAAGTGGCCGCCGATCAGACCGATGAGTTCAAGGTGCGGAAAGGGCGCGGTTGCCACGTCTGCAACGACACCGGTTACAAGGGCCGTATCGCCCTCTATGAGGTCATGGTGATCGGGCCGGAAATCCAGGAGTTCATTCTCAATGGCGCATCCGCCGCGGAAATCAAGCGGGAGTCCATTCGCCTCGGCATGAAAACTATGAGACAATCGGGTATTAGCAAATTGAAAGAAGGGGTCACTTCCGTCGAGGAAGTGGTGCGAGCCACCGCTTCAGACTTATAAACTTGAGGAAAGGGGCTATCAAATGGCCAATTTACACCAATTGCTTCAGACAATGGTTAAGAAGGGGGCAAGCGACCTCCACATAACCACCGGCTCCGCTCCACAACTGAGGATTGACGGCCATCTCATGCCAATTCAATCGCCGCCCCTCTCCGCCCCGGAAACCAAGCAGCTCTGCTACTCCATCCTGACCGACAGTCAGAAGCACAAGTTTGAGGAGAACAACGAGCTGGACCTGAGTTTCGGGGTGAAGGGTCTTTCGAGGTTCCGCGCGAATATCTTCATGCAGCGCGGCGCCGTCGCAGGCGCGTTCCGAACCATCCCCTTCAAAATCATGACCTATGAGGAGCTTGGCCTCCCCACGGTCGTCAAGGATCTGGCCCAAAAACCTCGCGGCCTCATCCTCGTCACCGGCCCGACTGGTTCCGGCAAATCCACCACCCTCGCCACAATCATAGACAACATCAACTCCACCCGGCATGAACACATCGTGACAGTTGAAGACCCCATCGAGTTCCTTCATCCCCATAAAAAATGCCTCGTGAACCAGAGGGAAGTGCAGGCGGACACCTCAAGCTTCAAAACGGCCCTGAAATATATACTCCGGCAGGACCCAGACGTGGTGCTTATCGGAGAAATGCGCGACCTCGAGACCATTGAAAGCGCGCTCACCGTCTCCGAAACCGGCCACCTCGTCTTCGCAACCCTCCACACCAACTCGTGCGTGCAGACCATCAACCGCATCATAGACGTGTTCCCCAGCTACCAGCAGCCGCAGGTCCGCTCGCAGTTGAGCTTCGTCCTCGAAGGCGTGCTCTCTCAAACACTCCTCAGGAGGGCCAGCGGCAACGGACGCACGCTCGCCTTGGAAATCATGATCCCAAATCCGGCTATCAGAAACCTCATTCGCGAGGATAAAATCCACCAGATTTACTCCCTCATGCAGGTCGGCCAAACAAAATTTGGCATGCAGACCCTCAACCAGTCACTCTACACACTCTACATGAATCGCACCATCTCCCTCGATGACTGCATAGGCCGCAGCTCAGACACCGAAGAGCTGCGCACCATGATCGAGCGCGGCGCCCCGACCCTGGCAGGCCCAAGCCAGAAATACGACCCGATGCAACAGATGGGCGGCGGGGGAGGAATCAGTCATCGGCCCGGCGCCTGATGAATCATCAAGACGATGCGAAAAAATAAAGCGGCCCCTCATCGGAGCCGCTTTTTTATTCCCTGAAAAATCCGCCGTTTATGCAGGATGGTTTGGCTTAATAGGATGGCCCACCCCTGGCGGGTGTGTTTACGGGCTTGCCACTTGCGGGCCGGATGGCTGCTTAGCCTCTTTTTCGCGGTGTTTCTTATGACCCCGGTATTTTGCAGTGGCCGGCCCGAATTCCTCGGCAGGATTTGTCCACCTGCCGGAAGCCGCCGCCGGGGTAGGGGCGTTGCGATAGGCTTTCCATTCGTTCGTTATGGTCACGATGATGCGATCGTATTTTTTCTCGGCGAAATAAGACTTTATCCCAGAGCGGTAAACGAGGCCAAGCGCGAGTGCGATCATCAGCAGGAAGAAAATCGGGCTGTAGTCCCGCTCATGACGATGACCGGATGAGAATGGATTATCGCGAGGTTGTTTATAACTCGATTGAGGAGGAGAAGGCGGCCTGTAATAGCTCCTGTATTGGCTGAAGTCGAATGGCGGCTCGGGCGGCGAAGGCCGGGTTCGCTCCGCCTTTTGTTTTCGGTTATACTCTGCCCTCTTCAGAGGATTCGACAGGACACCGTAGGCGACATTAATCTTCCGCATCTGCTCCGCTGCATAGGGGTCGTTCGGGTTCAGGTCGGGATGGTAATACTTGGCGCGGGCGCGGTAAGCCTTCTTGATCGAGGCCGCGTCCGCGTTAATCGGGACCCCTAATGCATCGTATGGATCAAAGCTTAATATAGCCATTCACCGCCGATAATACATTAAAAACTGTTTTCTGCAACTGCCCAACACGGTATCGCGCAAAGGGGAAATAGGGAAGAGACGTTTACCTGTTTTGGGGCGCCTCATAATTTTCCCTTTTCTTCTTAGCCCGAATAATTCATGGAGCGTTATGGAAAAAAGAGGGTGGCTGTGCTAAGGTATTGAAAACATTAGTAAAATATCAAAATCTTTAGCGAGGCCACCCATGACAGAGTGTAACGCTGAAATCTGTGAAAAATCAAGTCCCCAACTTAACTTTCCCTTCGTAAAATCCAAAAGAATCAGCGTTGATTTTGAAGGCGGAGAGATAACGAGCGACGCCGGATGGGTACTTTTGCGTCGGGTGGACGAGAGGGAGAGGTTATGCGAGAAGATTTCGGAGGCGATAGTTGACCGGTTTTATCGGGAGCGAGGCGAAGGCGCTGAGAACCGGATCAAGGAATGGAAAACCATGATGCACGCAGATCGCTTAAGCTGCCATAAATTTTACGCCAACTGGTTACGGCTGCTTCTTTATTCCGCCGCTTATATCCTGATGTGGAGTCTCAAACAGAACCTTGAAGGAACCGAACTCGAAAGATCAACGGTGGAAACCATTCGCCTCAAAATAATAAAACTCGGCGCCCGCATTCGAAGCGCCGCGAGAAGACTCTGGGTTCACTGCGCATCCGGCTATCCCTACAAAAATATCTGGATACACCTGCACGCCCAACTCGCCCCAGTATAAGAGCCAACTCAATCCCGATCTCTCATATCTACTGATACGCCGCATGATCGCTGCGAATGGAACGGCGCGTTCAAAATGCCCAATTTATGACCCCAAACCCTCTCTTGGGTCATCACGGTCGCCTCTTTCTTCTTCCCCCTGATAACTTTTTCCCCTATAACTACCTACAAAACCGTATCTCGCCCGCTCTGTGAATAATGCGGGCCAAGAAAAAAGAGACCTCTTCTTTTTGGGCGCCTACCGCCTACAGCCTGCTGCCTACAACCTATAAAAGGCGAATCCCCTGAAGGTCCGGTTTCAGGATATGGACCTTCGAGGGCCATCCGCGCGAATCAAGCGCCTTTTTCATGGTAAGGCCGATTTCTTCCTGCCGGTCAATGGCGACGGCTATAATTGTGGAGCCGGAACCCGACAGGAATCCTCCGCATGCGCCCGCATCGCGCGCCGCTTTGATGACCTCGAATAATGGGGTTATCACTCTGGCCCTAAACGGCTGGTGGAAACGATCATCAAGAAGCGCGGCCAGGGACTCCGTTTTTCCCTCTGTAAGCGCGTGGATCAGAAGGGCGGTGCGGTTCAAATTGGCTACGGCGTCTTTCATGCTGATACGGCGTGGGACGCGCTCTCGCATCTCGGATGTACTCACAGTCCTTTCGGGTATTGCGGCGATAAAGCTGAAATCGGGCGCCAGTTTGAATGAGGCATGGACGACCTTGTCGCCAATGAACCCCGATGCTGTAAGCCCGCCTATGGCGCTGGCAACGCAGTTTTCCGTATGCTTTTCAAGGGCGCAACCGATGCTCAGTAGGCTCTCAAGATCAAGCGGCTCCCCCACCAGATGATTGAGGGCCGAGAGCACTCCCATTCGGAAAGTGGCGCTGGAGCCGAGGCCCCGCGCTATGGGCACTTCGTTCTGAAAGGTTATTTTTGCCGACGGTTCGGCGACGCCCGCCCTTTGCAGATAAATTTTTGCCGAGCGCTCAACCATGGCAAGAACCTTGTCCCTGAAAATGTCCCGAACCCCCGATGCGAATCGAAACTTTAGTCCCTTTCCGCCCGGTTCAACGGTCAGCCGATTGTACATGCAAAGGGCCAGGCCCAGGGTATCGTAGCCCGGGCCAATATTCGACGTGCTGGCGGGAATCAGTAAATGAAAGCCTTCCATTTGGCGCGTATTCCTTATTTTCGACTTTAGATTGGCGATTTTCGATTAAAGAGAACCCGATCCCAAATTTAAAATCCCTTTACTGTCCAATGTAGCAGACATAGTCGGCCTTAACAAGTGAATCACAAATCAGGAACCTGATAAAACCAATTCAGATATAAATTGCATTCCCCCAATTATTGAATTCATAGGGCTTATGACATTTGGTAAACGCGATCAACTACTCGATAAAACTCAGGCAAAGGATTGAGGATTCCATGTTGATAGGGTTATTGCAAATTCTTTAGTACCCCTCTCTCAACTGGACTGGCGCCTACTTGACAGAGATAAAATTATTTATTAGGCTATGAAATTATTTAATCTAAACAAAAATGGAGGCCAAGTAAAATGAAAAAGGTTATAGGCGGTTTGTTTCTGGGCATTCTACTTTGTCTGGCGTCATGCACTTGGTACGACAGGGTGGAGAATCTCAATGGGTATGAGGCGATTCCCCGAATTGCGGCAGATAATATAGCAGGAGGGGGATTCGGGATATCATTCGGGAATGGGAATTTCGACGGTTCCTCTTTTACAACAGGGTCTCTGTATGACTCGTGGGTCGGATTCGATGGAAACGGCAATCCGAAATTTCGGCAAACTGAGCTTCTGTTATCGAAGGAAGGTTGGATAGTCGGTTTATCGGATCTCGCTTCCTCCGGAAATGAATACGGTATTATTACTTCCGCCTGGAAACTTGATACGGACGAGTCCAAAGGATATTTCATTAAATTCAATTCCGATGCCTCAACCAGCGAATTGGAGTTGTGGTCAGGGACATCGAACGTTTTAATACCACCCCGGTTAACCTATTCACCCCATTCCGAAACTTATGGCGCGATCTGGAGAGCGGGTGATGAAAATCTTGAGTACGCGAAAATCGAGTACGCACAAATCGCTAATGACGGTTCAGCCGCCGAGTTCACAATTGTGGCCGAAAGTAGCCCGGGACAACGATTTTGGGACCCGGCTATAGCCACAATGATAAACCAAAACGAAGAGGCCGGGGTGGATTATCACGGGTTGGTTTATAACAACATCTCCTGGACGGCGGAAACGGGGGGATGGATATGGTTCCAACTGATAGACTCATCCGGCAACACCGTGCAGTTGCTGAATAATGATGATGAGCTAGTGGACAGATTAGAGGTTTTCAACCCGAATCCGAATCATGCCCCTGAATACCAAACATACTACAACGGACGGGGTCAGCAGATAGCGTATGGAGAAGATAACAATCAGGCGCAGTATTTCGGTGTAGTGTGGACGGCCAACGTGGCAGACACCATCGGCGATAACGATATCTTCTTCTGGCAGATTTCATCAATCAATCCGGGGACAGGAGCATCGCAAAAACTTCGGCAGCCTATTCGTATCACTCTCTCGAACGATGGGGAACAATTGATCAGTCCGGATATCGCCTGGCTGCCCTTGGATGGCGTGGCCAACGGTGGGCTATGGGCTATCACCTATGGTGTCCTGACATCGGGCGATCCAACCCCAAACATTGAATATAAATGTGAGCTTTTAATGCCGCCATCCACGATTGGAGACCTGCAGCCCCTTCTCCTCAATCCCCTGGAAAAGCTGGGAACATCTAATTTCAACACGTCCACAATATCGGTCGCCACTCAGCCGGGGAAAATAGGGACCGTATGGGTTGGCTCGACGCCTCTGGCAACCGATAGTTGGATTGATTTTAAAAGTATTGACATGAACGTAACACCAGGAATTAAAAATATTCCGGAGATGGCCGAAATATACCATCATATAGCCGCAACCAATGACGGATTTGAAGTGGTTTGGGATACTGCGGTCTGGCCTGCAAGCGGTGCTGCTTTTAATACTGGTGAGATTTGGTTAGCGTTGGGCAAAATCGGTGTTGCAAATTCTCCAGACCCGAAGAACAGCTTGCCAAAGATTAACCCTCATAAAACATTTTCCGATAACGCTCGTTGCGACGGGGCAAACGACGTAGCCTTTGGGACGGTAAACGATTTCCTGTTCCCCGGAAATAATACCCCAGTCCTTGGCGTTGTCTGGGAGACGACTAAAAGAGAAATGGGTGAAAATAATGATTATAATTGCTGGGATCTGTGGGGCCAAGGAGTTTCGGATGGCTACTTTGCCTTGATGGACACTTCGGGGAAATTCATGTACGAACCCTTTCTTAATATAACCGCGGATTATAGAGAACCTCCATCAAGTGCGAGATTTAATGAACCCAGTATTGCGTTTGCGCCCGATGTCGGCTGGGGAATAAGTTATGATACCCAGACTCGCGGGGTCAGATTCTCCCTGATTAAACCGGACGGGAGCGGATTTGTAACCAGGAATGAATCCCCTAGCACTATATTTGACATGGAAATCACCCCGGAGGGCGGTGAGTCATCAGAAATCGCGTGGGGAGATGGCGTGTTTGGCGTTACATGGCACACCTACTGGCACAACTGGTTCCAGGCCGTTACGAGAGAAGGAGTAAAGGTTGCCCCAGAAGAAATTGATATCTCAACCTCTTCATCAAATTCATCATCTGGGGGAGATGAGCCGGACATGGCCTTTGCCTTTGGCCCATACACGGGGGGAGAGCGAGCTTTTGGCGTTGTTTGGTATGGCCAAGATTGCAATGGCGTCTGCTTTACGCAAGTTAAAGTCAAAGGGGACGGAACCATAATCAAACATGAAAATGGTCCTTTCCTGATCGTCCCCAACGATACAACCGCAGAAAATAAATATCCTAAGATAGAATGGATACAAACCCCGGACGGGAGGGACGAATGGGCGGTGTCTTATCAGGATGTTGACGAATCCGCAAGTACTGTGTCGGCCCTGATTAAACTCATCACATTCGAAACTCTTTCCGATGACTCCGCTGATATAACAATCACCTATTCAACAACCCTGAATGAAGGGAATCCATCCTATTGCAACGCGGGATCCGATAATTTTTCCATGCCTAATCTGGCCGTTTCTCCATACAGCCAGAAGGTCGCCGTTAGCTGGTGCCAGGCGACTTACGAGTCCGCTTATCAGTCCGATCCTCCTGAAACATGGACCGATTACGCGATAATTCCGGCGTCTGAAATGTTTAGCCAAAACAATACGCCGGGAATCGAAAATCTTCACGAGATGATCGAAGCATACCATCATATAGCCGCAACCAATGACGGATTTGAGGTGGTTTGGGATACCGCGGCCGCGCCTGCAAACCATTATTCTTTTAGCGATATAGGCGAGAGTTGGTTGGTTTCGGGCAAAATCGGAGTTGCAAATTCCCCAGACCCAAAGTACACCTTGCCCAAAATTAGTCCTCATAACAGATATACGGACGATACCCGTTGTGACGGGGCAAACGACGTGGCCTTTGGGACGGTAAACGATTTCCCATACTCTAATGACCATACCCCGGTCCTGGGTGTTGTCTGGGAGACAACTAAAAGGGAAATGGGTGAAAATACTTATAATTGCGGGGATTTGTGGGATAGCGGCGTTTCGGATGGCTACTTCGCTCTGATGAATGCTTCGGGCAATTTCACCTATGAACCCCTTTTTGATATTACCGCGGATTATAGAGAGCATCCATCCTCATATCCCTACCCTATGAGGTTTAATGAACCCAGCATTGCGTTTGCGCCCGATGTCGGCTGGGGAATAACTTGGGATAGCGGTGGGATCAAATTCTCTCTAATTAAACCGGACGGAAGCGGATTCGTTACCAGAAGTGAATCCCCTACCACTATTTTTAACATAGCTGTTTCAATTGGCGGTGAGTCATCTGAAATCGCGTGGGGAAATGGCGTGTTTGGCGTTACATGGCACACCTGCTGGTATAACTGGTTCCAGGCCGTTACGACAGAAGGGGCAACGGTTGCCCCAGAAGAAATTGATATCTCAACTTCCTCAACAAATTCAAACTATGGAGGCGATGAGCCGGATATAGCCTTTGGCCCGTATACCGTCGGTTGGGGTGTTTTTGGCGCTGTTTGGTATGGCCAAAATTGCGACGGCATCTGCTTTACACAGGTTAAAGTCAATGCGAACGGGACCGTAGTCAAACAGGAAAATGGTCCTTTCCTGCTCGTCGCCAATGAAACGACGATGGAATACCAATATCCCAAAATAGGGTGGATAAAAACCTCGGACGAGAGTGGCGAAAGTGGTGTATGGGTGGTGTCTTACCAGGCTGTTGACGAATCTGCAACTACTATATCGGCCCAGACCAGACTCATTACTTTTGAACCTCTTTCCGATGAGTCCGCTGATATAACGATCACCTATTCAACAACCCTGAATGAAGGGAATCCATCCTATTGCAACGTGGGAAGCGGTAATTTTTCCATGCCTAATCTGGCCGTATCCCCCGACAACCAGAAAGTCGCTGTAACCTGGTGTCAGGCCAGTTACGAGTCGGTTTATCAATCCGATCTTATTGAAACATGGACAGATTACGCGATTATTTCGGTGTCTGAAATGTTTCCATAATGTCCTGAATTAAGCCAATCATTCATTTTCAAGGGCGGTTTCGCAGCCGCCCTTGGAAAATTCCTTTCTCCGTCGCAAGCCTTTCGATGTTGCCAATTCTTGAAAAAATTTCATATCTTCAATACTATAATCGCCAAGTTGATAGCGAACCGGTTTCAGAGGTATGGTCACCTTTTGGTGGCGTTGTCCCTTTTGGGGATTGTGGTGGTGATTGGGACCATTGGGTTTGAGGTGGTGGAGGGTTGGAATTTTCTCGATTCGATTTATATGACGGTGATAACCCTCGCCACGGTGGGATTCAATGAAGTGCACCCGCTGCATCCCAAAGGCCGGATTTTCACGATTTTCATGGTGGTGATCGGGGTGGGCACGGCGGCGTATACGCTGAGCGCCCTGACCCAGTTCATGGTGGGGTCACAAATCGCCGTTATTTTCGGGAGGCGCCGTGTGGAAAAAGAGATTGAAAAGCTGAAAAACCATTATATAGTGGGGGGTTACGGGCGGATGGGCAAGCACGTATGCCGCGAGCTTAAGTCGCGCGGCAAGGGGGTGGTGGTCGTGGAAAGCGACGAGGCGGCCCGTTTCAACCTCGAGAACGACGGGATACCCTACGTGATCGGAAACGTAACCGACGATGAGGTGCTCATCAGGGCCGGGGTCGAGCGGGCCAAGGCGCTTGTGGCGGCGGTTCGCACCGACGCCGATAATCTCTACCTCGTCATAACCGCGCGCCAGCTAAGCCCCGCGATTTACATCGTCTCCCGCTCGGCGGACGATGCGGCGGAGCGCAAACTGCTGCGGGCCGGGGCAAATAAAGTCGTAAGCCCTTACCACATAGGCGCCCTGCGCATGGCCCAGGCGGTTCTGAGGCCCGCCGTCGTGGACTTCCTCGAAATGACCGTTCGCGGCGAAAAGTTCGACTTGCGCATGGAGGGCATTCACGTCTCCCCCGGCTCGTCCGTGGTGAACATGACCCTCCAGCAGTCCCGCATAAGAGAAAAACTCGGCCTCAACATCATCGCCCTCAAGCGCTCCGACGGAGAAATGGTCCTCAACCCCCCTCCCGAGACCATCATCCGCACGGGGGACGTGCTTATAACCGTCGGCGAAGAGGCTACGCTTACAAAACTCGAGGAAATGCTGAACGCCTCCGCCTCAAATTTGTAAGAGCAGTTACCCCCTTCTTGCGCGCAACTTTGCCCAAGCCTTTTTTGTCTTTTATACTATCGGAACAAGAAACGATATTGAAAATGCGGATAAGGGAAAAGAAATATTATCCGGCATATCTCATTCTGCTGCTTCTGCTCTGGATTGGGGCGTACAGGGTGGATGTAAAACTGTCCGGGGTCGCACCGGTAAGAATAAGCGGGTGGGAGGAGAGCTCAACGCTTTTTCGCGGCGAGGCCCTGAAAGTATTGTCAATGGGCTATGACACCGCCCTTGCCGATTATTTCTTCATGAAAATGATCCAGTATTTCGCTTATCAGAGCGATAACCACCTGCCCATGACCAATATCATTCATTTCGCAAACGCCATATCGGAGCTTGACCCCCGGTTCGTATACGCTTATGAATTTGCGTGGGGGGCGCTGGTAAATTTCGACGCGCGGCCAAGCGATCTCAAGGTAAAGGATGCAGGAGAAATTCTCCGGAAGGGCTGGCGAAACAACTCCGACTCATGGCGCATCGCCCAAGACCTTGGCTTTCACAATTTCTTCTACGAGGGAAATTTCGAGCAGGCCGGAAATATGTATGACGCGGCTTTCAGATTATCCAAGCCCCCATTTCCTCTCTACGCCGATCTGGCGTCCCGCATGAGGGCGGAAGCGGGCAAACCCGAAATCGCCCTCGTGGCCCTCCAGCAGCAGGTAAACATGACCCAGGACCCCAATATTCGCAAAACCCTCGAAAAACAAATTCAACTGGTGCGCACAGAAATCATGGCAAGACGCCTTGACGAGAGAGTGGAAGCCTTCCATAAGGAAAGGGGAAGCTTCCCCAATTCCCTCTCCGATCTCATCACGGCAGGTTACATCAGAAAAATACCCCCCGACGGCATGGGCGGTTCCTTCACATGGAATGCCGAGCAACAGGAGGTCGAAAGCACATCCACGCCACGGCTGAAAGCTCACTTCTCTAATGCCTATCAGCCCCCGTGGAAAAAGCATGGATTGTAGGGGCGCACCCATATGTGCGTCCGTAGGACTGACACATGGGTCAGACTCTACGAGATCGAAAAGGGGTTATAAGCAAATTATGAGCGATGAAGAAAAAATAGCGGCCCAACCGGCTTCGGAGGCGGAGCCGGTTATAAGCATCAAGGGATTGAGAAAGGTCTTCAGGGCCGGCTTCTGGGGCAGGAAGGTCGAAGCGCTGAAAGGCCTTGACCTGGACGTGCGCCCCAACGAGATATTCGGATTCCTTGGACCGAACGGGGCGGGCAAAACAACCACCATAAAAGCGATTTTAAGGCTCATATATCCCTCAAGCGGCTCGATTAAACTGTTCGGCAAGCCGAACAATAATGTTCCAATCCGGGGCCGCATCGGATTTCTGCCAGAAAACCCTTACTTTTACGATTACCTGACCGCCAAAGAGTTCATGAGCTTTTATGGTCAGCTTCTGTCAATTGGCAGGGCCGAGCGGGCCGCGAAAAGCAAGGAATTGCTGAGGATGGTGGGGCTGGAGGCCAAGGAGGACCTGCAACTCAGAAAATTCTCCAAAGGCATGGTGCAGAGGGTCGGCCTTGCGCAGGCCTTGCTCAACGACCCCGACCTGGTGGTACTGGATGAGCCGATGAGCGGCCTTGATCCTCTCGGCCGGAAAGAGATTCGGGACGTTATAGTGAACCTGAAAAAGGCCGGGAAAACCGTCTTTTTCAGCACCCATATACTGCCGGACGTCGAAATGATATGCGACCGGGTGGGCATCATTCGGGAGGGCCGGATCGTCTCGGTCGGCACACTTGATGAGATACTGCACGCCGCCACTCAGGGGGTGGAAGTGACCGTGAAGGGCGTCAAGTTCTCGGATTTGCCCGCCGAGGGCGTGGCCAACAATGTCCTCCGTGGCGACACCCTTCACATAACCCTCGATGACGCGAGCAGGGTGGACAACCTGATAAGGGTTGTTCTCGGGAAGGGCGGGAGCGTGATCGAGGTTTCTCCGCGACGCGAATCTCTCGAGTCCTACTTCATGCGGTCTTTCGACGCCCATGAAGACAAGAAGGAAGGGGCGCCGCAATGAAGATTCTTGCTATCGCATGGAACACTTTCCGGGAGTCCATTCGGGACAGGATACTTTATAACCTGCTCATATTCGCGCTGCTCCTTATTGTTTCCACTGTGGCGCTTCAGGAATTGACAGTGGCGACGCAGCAGCGGGTGATGGTTGACCTCGGCCTTGCCAGCATCAGTGTTTTCGGCACCATGATGGCCATTTTCCTGGGAATAGGGCTTGTCTACAAGGAAATAGACAGGCGCACCATCTACACAATCGTCTCAAAGCCCGTAGCGCGGCGCTGGTTCATTGTCGGGAAATTCATCGGCCAGATGATAACCCTTGCCGTGAACCTCGTCGTCATGACGGCGATGCTCGAAGCGGTGATTTATAGCACTCTGCGGGTGAGCGATTTTGCGCCGCTCTGGGCGGTGGGATTTCTATTTCTTGAGCTTATGGTTTTAACCTCGATCGCTATGCTCTTCAGTTCCTTCACCACGCCTACGCTGAGCGCGTTATTCACTTTGAGTTTCTGGGTCATGGGTCACCTGGTGGCCGACATGCGGAATTTCGCAAAGCATTCCGAAAAAGCGGTGGTGATAAGAACCTTTGACAAACTGACGCGCATAATACCCGATCTCGACCGTTTCAACCTGAAGGCCCTTGCCACCTACGGCCAGAAAATGGACCCCCAAACCGCCATTTACACAATCCTTCTGGGACTGCTCTACACCGCTTTTTTCCTAACCATTGCGGCGATTATTTTCGGACGGCGGGACTTTAAATAATTTAACCCTTGATTCAACTATTGGTGATCGTAAAATAGCTTGACAGAGTGGGGCGCAACCCTTCACCACAAGTTGAACCGCAATTTCATTGAATATTATGCGCGGGTGTGCGACATAAATGGTGGTTTTTGTAGTGGCTTGGCGCGCCCGGCCACCACTGTAAGGCGCAAGCATGGCTTGCGCACTCCATACCATGGACTGCTGGAGCCATGCTCCAGCCTTAATAAGGCGCTACACTGCGCTATGTGGATATTCTGTAAGTATATGATACTTCCAGAAATCACAGTAATAAAAGGAGAATTTACACAACCTCTCCAATTCTGTCGCACACCCATTATGCGCCTTGTAGTCGAAATTTTTGTCACGATCTGTTATGTTTTCATTTATGTCAGATACGAATCGAAATAAAGACGCGGAAACGAGCGGTATTCTACTTGGACACATGGCTCACCGCTATGATTGGTTCGCAATCACCGGTCACAGGGCGCGATCTGTGCTCAAAATGTGGCCGCCGGGACCGGGGGAACACGTTCTGGAGACAGGGTGCGGAACGGGGACTCTCAGCATCGCGTTAAAGGGCGCAGTGGGCGAGCGGGGATCGGTGGACAGCATAGACGCGGCAGCGAAGATGATCGAGGTGGCGCAACGTAAAGCCTTGAAACATGGCGTGTCTGTGCGTTTTCAGGTCGCCGCCATAGAAAAGCTGCCATTCGAAAATGAAACGTTTGATAAGGCTTATGCGTCATTGATGACGCATCATTTGCCCGCAGATGTCAAAATGGGAGGATTCAGGGAGGTTTACCGGGTACTCAAACCAGGTGGAAGCTTCCTCATTGTTGATTTCGGCCCCCCCGGCAACTGGTTCATGAAATATCTTTACTATCCCGTATGGTTCTTCGAGGAAAACTTACTTTCCGATTTAAGCGCGGTCGAGCCGCATCTCAAGGGGAAAATCCCTGAAATGCTCCGCGAAGCCGGTTTCGTGGAGACCCGTCTCCTGAAAAAGTCCCTCGGTATCCTCGATTATCTTCTGGCCAGAAAATAAAATGGCGGCCCGCCGCAGCCGCCATTTTGCTGATTACTCCTATATGCTCAGACAGGCGGCTTTTTGACGCGCTTCGGATGCTCCATAACTATCTTGGCGATCTTGTGCAGCTTGTCTATCTCCTCCGGCGCCCCGTCACGGATAATGTATAGCAGTTCCTTCTGCTTCATACTATACTTTTCGGCTCTCTTTTCCTCGACGATAAGATCAGCAGGTTTAAGGCCGAAGTATTTTGCTATTTTGTCCAGCGTGATCAGAGACGGGATCCTCTCTCCTCTCTCAAGCAGGCCAATGTAGCTGTTGTGGAGAGTCAGTTTTTCCGCCAACTCTTCCTGGGTCATCTTTCGCTCCTTGCGGAGCGTTTTCAGGCGCCGCCCGAATACCTCCAGAATCTCCTTCATCCGTCATTCACCTCTCTTTCGATATTTAAATCCCCTCTATTCGATCTTTTTATTGGGATATACGCCTTATCGGACATTGAAAAGGCAGGGTTCCCGCATTTTTACTGATTATCCTATAGTACCTCTTACTTCCTAGATTAGCATGATATATACTTTTAATAGCATGTCAATATGGCAAAGGGAATTATTTTCAAAAAAACGCTATTTTTTCCCCTATACGCTACGTCATCTACCATTGAACAAGTGGTCAATTGATATTTTTCATGGTCAGGCGCAAGAAGAACTCCTTGTTGCCTTTAGGCCCCTTGAGCGGCGATTCAAAAGGCCCTCCGACGGAATAACCGAGGTTTCCCGCCGATTCCGACACATTGTGCACGGTACGGTGATGAATTTTCGGGTCTCGCACCACTCCGCCCTTCCTGACCTCGGCCCGCCCCGCCTCAAATTGGGGCTTGACGAGAACCAAGAGTTCCCGCAGTCCGATTTCTTTCAAGACGGGCAGAACAAGAGTCAGCGAAATAAAAGCCACGTCAACCACCCCGAAATCCAGAGGCTCATCAAACATTTCCCGCCGGGCATAGCGAATGTTCACTCTTTCGAGAACGGAAACACGTTTGTCGTGGCGGAGTTTTTCATCCAGCAGGCCATATCCGACATCCAGGGCGAAAACGCGCCTTGCGCCGGCCCTGAGCAGACAGTCGGTAAACCCGCCCGTACTGGCCCCGACGTCCAGCGCCACCCTCCCCGTCACATCCACCCCGAAATGCCTGATCGCCGCGTCCAGCTTCTTCCCACCCCTGCTCACGAACTCATCCCCCAGCCGCTCGACCTTAATCACGGCAGCCTCCGGCACGCCAGTGCCCGCCTTGTCAACAAGCTTTCCGTCCACCTTCACTTGGGCGGCAAGCACCGCGGCTTGAGCCTTGGCCCTGGTCGGGAAAAAACCGCGTTCCACAAGGATAATATCAAGACGTTTCTTGGGGATGGAAGCCATGGCAGAAATATTGAACGGACGACGCGGAAAAAGCTGAGTTTATCCGCGACGCCACCGATGATGAGCGAACTACGGGCGCCTCATGGCCCTGCGATCCTGAAACCTAAGCCCCACCAATTCCGCTGCGGCATGGGCTATTCCGCGGGCGTCCAACCCGAGAGCAGCGCGCAATTCCTCCTGCGAGCCGTGCTCGATGAACCGGTCCGGCACGGCAACCCTCCGCACACGGGCCTCGATGCCTGCATCCTCGAGCATCTCGAGAACGGCCGACCCGAATCCGCCGGCGGCGGCGTTTTCCTCGACGGTCACCACGTTCCCTGTCCGCTCCGCCCAGCGGCATATAAGCTCCGCATCGAGCGGCTTTACAAACCGCGCGTTGATCACCGCCGCGTTTATTCCTCTCGATGAAATTATTTCGGCGGCTTCTTGAGCTGCGCCCACCGAATGCCCCACAGCCACAAACACGAGGTCATCGCCGGTTTTCATCAGTTCCCCCTTGCCCACCTCGAAGGGCGCGATCGGGGAGCTTACGGCCACCCCCTTCGCGCTCCCGCGGGGGTATCGCACGGCGGAGGGGCCGTCGATGACCAGGCCGGTCGCTATCATGCGCCGCAGCTCTTCCTCGTCGCGCGGCGCCATGATAACCATGTTCGGAATGTGGCGCAGGTAGCTCAGGTCCAGCGTGCCGTGGTGGGTCGGCCCGTCCGCTCCGACAATCCCGGCGCGATCGAGCGCGAAAAGCACCGGCAGGTTCTGTAAGCACACGTCGTGAACAATCTGGTCGTAAGCGCGCTGGAGGAATGTCGAATAAATGGCGACTACCGGCCTGAAGCCTTGCGTGGCAAGGCCCGCGGCAAATCCCACTGCGTGCTGTTCCGCGATCCCGACATCATAACAGCGGTCCGGGAACTTGGCATGGAAATGCTCAAGCCCCGTGCCGTTCGGCATCGCCGCCGTGATGGCCACTACCCTCTCGTCCGCCTCGGCAAGCTCGATCAGCGCATCGGCGAAAACGTGTGTGTACGAGGCTTTTCCCGCCTTGTCCTTCAGCAGGCGTCCGGTCCGGCGATCGAAAGGCCCGACCCCGTGGAAGATGACCGGCTCCTTTTCGGCAGGCTCGTAGCCCTTCCCCTTCACGGTTCTAACGTGCACCAGAATGGGGCCTTCGTGGAGTTTCTTTACATTGTTCAGCGTTTCCAGCAGTTGATCTATTCTGTGTCCGTTGATCGGCCCGACGTAGACGAATCCCAATCCTTCGAAGAGGTAGCCGGGGCTGAGGAAGTTCTTGAGGGCGTCCTTGAAGCGTTTGGCCACCCGGAACATGTCGTCGCCGACCTGTGGCAGGTTACGTATGCTGTCGCGGGCGGCGCGCATGGCGCCGGTAATGGCCCCGGTGGTCATTTTTCGGGACAGGAAGCTCGATAACGCGCCCACGTTCGGGCTGATGCTCATCGCGTTGTCGTTAAGCACCACCACGAGGTCTCGGCCGAGGTGGCCGGTGTGGTTCAGCGCCTCGAGGGCCATGCCTCCGGTGAGGCCGCCGTCCCCAATAACCGCTATGACGCGGCGCTGCCCCTCCCCCTTTTTCGAGAGCGCTTCCGCAATGCCGAGGGCCGCGCTGATGCTCGTGCTCGCATGACCTGCGCCGAAAGGATCGTAGCTGGATTCCTCCCGCTTCGGAAAACCCGAAATGCCCCCCCGCTGCCTCAAAGTGTGAAACCGCTCGCGCCGCCCCGTAAGCAGCTTATGCGCATAGGCCTGGTGCCCCACGTCCCACACAAATAGGTCTTCGGGGGCATTGAAAATATAATGAAGCGCCACAGTTAATTCCACGGTGCCGAGACTGGACGCCAGATGCCCCCCGGTTTTGCTCACGATGCGGAGTATCTCGTCGCGCAATTCCTCGGCCACCTCCGGCAGGTCGGCAGGCGAAAGACGCCGGAGGTCAATAGGACTGTTAATGCTGTCTATCAGGCGTGTCATGGCCTCGTTATCGCTTCAGTTTTTCCTTTTGATGATATATTCGGCTAACTCTCTCAAAGGCTGAGCGGCGTGCCCGAACGACTCGAGTTCGGACTTTGCGCGCTCGATCAATTCCCTGGCGCGGCGCCGTGAGCCTTCTTTTCCCACGAGCACCGGATACGTCATTTTCCCCTTTGCCGAATCGCCGCCGATGTCCTTCCCCGTCCCCTCGCCTTCCTCATCCAGCAGGTCGTCAATAATCTGAAAAGCGAGGCCGAGGTGTTCAGCGTAGCGGGACAGTGAATTGATCTGGCCTTTTTTTGCGCCGCCCGCCATTGCGCCGATCCGCACCGACGCGCGGATGAGCGCCCCGGTCTTCAAGGAATGGAGGCGGTCAAGGGCCTCGATGTCCCCCGGGCCATCTTTTTCGAGGTCAAACGCCTGCCCGCTTACCATACCTTCGACACCGGCCGCACAGGCAAGTTCTCCGATCATCTCCGCCGCAAGCGCTCCGGCGCCCTTCTCGACGCCCCATTTCGCAAGAAGATGAAAGGCCTCCGTGAGAAGCGCATCTCCCGCGAGTATGGCGGTGGCCTCATCGAACGCCTTATGGGCGGTGGGCCTTCCTCGACGCAATGCCGCGTCATCCATGGCCGGCAAATCGTCATGAATGAGCGAATAAGTATGAATGTATTCGACCACTACGGCCGGCGTAAGCGCTTTTTCGGCGCTTGCCCCAACCGATTCGCACGAAGCCAGCGCCAGTATCGGCCGCAACCGCTTCCCACCCCCCAGAAGGCTGTATCTCATCGCCTCACGAAGCCTGCCATGGCCGGGACATTCAACCTCGAGCGAATTATCCAGGGCGGTTTCCACCAATACCCTCCGGGCCGATAAATAATTCTCAAGATTGAATGGGCTTTGCGGCTTGTCCCTGGCTGGACTCATTCCTCCTGAGGCTCCGCATCAAGGTCAACTGGCGCGGCGGTGAGGTTTCCTCCCTCTTTCAATAAAACCTCGACGCGCTGTCTGGCCGTCTCAAGCGTTGTCGCGCATTGTTTGTATAGTTTCATGCCCTCCTCGAAGGCCTCGAGGCTCTCCTCCAGGCTCATCGAACCTTCTTCAAGGCGGGTCACTATCTCCTCGAGCTTTTCAAGGCTCTCCTCAAACGCCGGTTCCCCGGTTTTCGTTGTCTTCCTGGCCATTAAAATTCCAACTTGCAAACCCTAAAGTCTAAGGCTTTCTTTTCGGACAAGGGGTTTAAACCCCTTGTCTATCAAAATTCCTGGCCGCAAGCCTTAAAGCCTAAGTATCTATATTTTCAACTATTTTAGCCATTATGTCAAGGATCGGTTTCCTCGACCTTGCCCCTGATTTTGCCCTGATGGAGGGTTATTTCGACGCGGTCGTCCCGATTTACCTGCCTGGAATCTTTCAGGATTCGCCCATCGGGCAACTTGCGGGCAATGGAATAACCCCTTTGCAGGACGGCCGTGGGGCTTATGGCGTTGAGGCGTGTTTTTCGGGTCATGAGATCGGATGAAACCCTTTCAAGGCGCTTGTTGAGGCCGGCTTCGAGCGAATGTCTCGCGCGATCAAGCTTCTCGACGCGGCGTTCCATGCGCTCCATGAGAGGCGCGCGAACGAGCATGCGGCCTGTGAGGTTCAGGCGGCTGCGCGTATTCATAATGTTATCGAGGAGGCGATACCGGAAGCGCTCGATGAGGTCATCGAGTCGCAAGGCGCGGTTCTCGAGGTCACGGCGCGGGTCGGGGATCAGGCGGCGCAGCCCGGCGGAACGCTCCGCAAAACGGCGCAGCAGCGCAATGAGCGCATTCGCCATGCGGGAGCGGTGGGTCTCGAGCAGCCGCTCGATGTCCACTTGGAGAGGAGAAACGCGCTCGGCTGCCGCGGTCGGCGTGGCGCATCTTTCATCCGCGACAAAGTCGCTTATCACGAAATCGGTCTCATGGCCCACTGCGCTGATGATCGGCGTTTTGGATGCGGCTATTGCTCGCGCCAATTCCTCCTCGTTGAATGCCCACAAGTCCTCGAGGCTCCCC
>Ga0209777_10000816_pt1 | contig 48200 bp, 36 predicted proteins | sample FrelakmetHBP12HB_FD_187147 | JGI IMG/M metagenome (GOLD analysis project Ga0209777, IMG submission 187147) | Freshwater lake sediment microbial communities from the University of Notre Dame, USA, for methane emissions studies -HBP12 HB (SPAdes)... | ecosystem: Environmental > Aquatic >... | reverse complement strand
CGCTTCGCACTCTGTTTGACAGTGCTATTCTTCTTCATGGCCGGTCTCCTTTGCACCTCGAGTGCGTTTCCTTTGGGAGCATATCGCATCCCGCCGGGACCGGCCTCTCATTCCATCTCGGCAAAGCGCGGTGGCAGCTCGCGCCGGCTCCGCTTCGCTCCGGAACAGCTATCGCTCGCCAGCGGCCGCCGTTCGGCCAGGGAAATTCTGGCGCGGCGGGGCGGGCCCCGGGAACGGTAAACTGAAGTGAGCGTCAGACCGATTCCATGCGAACCATCCTGGTGGTAGACGACGAGCCGATGGCGCTGAAGCTGGTGCAATCCATTCTGGAGAAGCGCGGCTTCCAGGTGCTCGCCTCGACGAGTCCGAAGCAGGCGGTACAGGTCTTTCAGGCACAGCAGGACAAGATCGAGCTTCTCATCAGTGACATCGTCATGCCAGAGATGGACGGCACACGGCTGGCGAGCAAGCTGGTGGAACTGAACCCGGATCTCCCGGTGCTGTTCATGTCGGGCTTCGTGACGGAGAACGAAGTGGCCGACGCGAGCGCCATCGCCCAATTCGCCTTCATTCGGAAGCCATTCCGGCCGGCCACGCTGGTGCAAGCGGTGCAGAAGATGCTCACCGGCAGCGACCAAACGGCGTAACACAGGAAGCAATCGGCGATCAGCGGTCGGCGACCAGCTCAACCGGCGGCGGCGAGAGCAGATGCGGAGACCGCGCGCCTGATACGCAGACCATTCCCCGTTTGGCGCGGCGCGGTGCAGGGGCTGCGCTGGGGCGAGAGCCCGCAGAGAGCCGACCAGGGGGGCGGCTCGCAGACGAGGTGTCTGCCCCCCAAAGACAAAAGAGCCCATGTCGCGAAGAGCACCGGGTCTTGCTCGTGAAAGATCCGGGCGGGGCTGCTACCCTGTGGGGTGGAAATCCCAGGGACTATGAAGAAACTTTTGTTTGGCGCGGCTGCTCTCGTTGTGTGCGTGCCGCTCGTCTTGCTGGTTCTGTCCTCCGGCGTGTCGCTCGCCATCGACCCGCCAGTACGGGTGATCGGGCAGGAAACGCCGGTCACCGTGCGCGTGGCATGCCCGCACGGCGTGCGGCGCGTGACGGCCGAACTCGAGCAGAACGGCAACCGCTACAAGGTGTTCGAGACGCAACAACCGGCGCACCACTGGTTGTTCCTCGGGAAGAATGCGGCGCCGGCCGACATCAAGTTCACAGCGGGCCGGAAGCAGGCGCCGGCGCTCGGCGACGGCAAGGCGCGGCTGATCATTGAGACGCAGGCGAACGATTTGCGAGCGAGCACGGAGAGCCTTGCGGTGGATGTGGACGTCATTACACAGCCGCCGCGCGTTTCGGTGGACGGCTTTCAGCACTACATCAATCAGGGCGGGGCGGAACTAGTGACGTTCACGGTGTCGGGTTACTGGACCGAGGCGGGCGTGCGCGTGGGGCCGTACACGTTCCGCAGCTTCCCGGCGCCCGGGGGCGGGGCGAACGAGCGCTTCTCGCTGTTCGCGTTTCCCTGGGACGTGCCAGCTGATACGGTTCCGGTCGTGTTCGCGCGCAACCCGGCAGGCGCGGAGGCAAAGGGCCACTTCTGGTTCAAGGTATTTCCGAAGAGATTCCGCTCCCGCGACCTGGACCTGAGCGACGCCTTCCTCCAGAAAGTGGTGGATGAGATCGACCCGAACGGCTCAGGCGACATGCTGCAGAGGTTCCTCAAGATCAACGGCGAGCTGCGGAAACAGAACAACGGCACGCTGCGGGATCTGCGGCTCAAGACCGAGGAAAAGGTGCTGTGGAACGGGCCGTTCTGGCGCTACGGCAAGACGGAGTCGGAGTTTGCCGACCAGCGCACTTATGTCTACAAGGGCAAGGTGGTGGATCACCAGACGCATCTGGGGTTCGATCTTTCCGATCTGCAGCATGCGCCGGTGGTAGCGGCCAACGATGGCAAGGTAGTGTATGCCGACGCGCTCGGCATATACGGCAACTGCGTAGTGATCGACCACGGCTACGGTCTGCAATCCATCTACGGGCACCTGAGCCAGATCGGCGTGAAGCCGGGAGACGGGGTGAAGCGCGGCCAGGAGATTGGACGCAGCGGCGCGACGGGGCTCGCGGGCGGCGATCACCTCCATTTCAGCATGCAGGTGGACGGCGTTCAGATCACGCCGGTCGAGTGGTGGGACGACCACTGGATCCATGACCGGATCCTGAGCAAGCTGGCGCGGCGGGGCTGAGGTTGTTCGTTCCTGGCGGATGTTGCACCAGCAATCTACTGCGGCGCGCGATGGGTGGGCAGCGGCGTGCGAGTGTGCGACGGTGACAGACAGATCAGGACTACATCGCGGCGCAGCAAGAGCACCATCGCCGGGTGTCGATCCAAGGGGAATTCCCGACATTCCTGAGGAAGCATGGCATAGCACGAGATGTGCGCGACCTCTGGGGCTGAGACCAGCCTTTCGCCCCGTTCCGGGGCTCGCTATCCCCAACACTTTATTCCACACGGCTCACGCCGTGGGCTAGTATCTTTCGCCCTTCGGGCTTGAAAAATGTAGAAAGTCCAGGCTCAGATCGATCTTTCCGCACGCTTCGCTCAGGACAGATCGATCGGTCCCCATCGCCCCTCGCTTCATGCCTTCCTGAACGGGAAGACCGCCTCTTTGATCGGTGTACCGACGACTTCAATCCTCTTGAGATCACGCGTGCCCACACCATACTGCTCCGCGAGCGCGAGATGGCTGTCGCAGGTCTCGAAGGGGGCGGCGCCGCGATCGGCGGACGGGTCCAGGCCCATCACCGCGGTGCAGACCGCATCCGTGCAGACCGGGTTGGTGCCGGCGACGATCACGCCCGGGCTGACGAATCTGCTTCTGGGAATCCATGGCCCTTCGCCGCCAGCCATGGTCTGGACGGCCTCAACGATCGCAAGATGGATGGGACGCGAGGCGACCAGGTCGGCGACGACGCGGGACACGCGGTAGCCCGCATCACGCGGCGACTTTGGATCGTTTTCCCTCTGGCCGGCGGGCTGCTTGTTCCCTTCATGAATGATGCCGCGGCCGCCCGAGGGGTACTGCAAAGGCTCGTCCTTGCCGCCGGCGCCGTCGCCATAGATGGTGGCCGGCGTCATACCGAAGCAATTCTTCATCGAGAGAGTCACGCCGCAGGTGGCGTGCTCCTTCATCTTGGCGAGGGAGACGAACACGTCGCAGTCTTCGTAGGAGTGATTCAGGTTGTAGGACTTGAACATGTAGCCGCCGTTCGGCGGGCGGAACTGCGAGTACTTCGAACCGCTGCCGAGCCAGTTCGTATTCTCGAACTCCACACGCGGGGCGGCATTCGCGATGGCCCGCACGTCCCAGTTGGCTTGCATCATGTACTGCTCCAGGGGTTCGGCGGTGTTGAACGGGGATTCCAGGATGCGGATGCGCGCGGCGCCGGCGCGGCCTATGAGGTGGGTTACCGCCCCGATGATGCGCGGGTGTGTGTAATGCGTCAACTCGCACGGGAGGTGCTGGAGGCGGAAGTTCACGTTACCGGTAAGGTTGACCTTGATGGCAACGGTTTTGTTTTTTACGATGCGTCCGAGCCCGCCGAGCTGATCGAACATGCGGTCGAGGGCGGTGACGACCTCCGGGCCGTAGGTTTTGCACCTGAAGATGGAAACCGGGGCGGCCGGAGCGCCGGCCAGTGCCGGACGCCGAAGGGCGAGTCCGGCGCCTGCCGCGCCGACTGCAGCGAGTAATTTCCTGCGGCTGATACAGTTCTGCATGCGATTCTTTCCCCCTGCCGGCTGACGCCTGCTACGCTTCTAGCTCTATCGCAGCATAAACTCCAAACGGCGGCAAGTGCAGCTCGATGCCGCGATCGGCCTGAATGACCTCGAGGGGCAGTGACTTATCCAGACCGTACTTCCACATGGAGGCGGAGCGGTAAGGCTTGGTTAGGCCGACGGAAAGCGGGCCCAGCCAATGGCCGAGCCCGTAATTGTTGACATGGAGCACGGCGGTTTTGCCGTCAGCCGGAGCGGTGTAGTAGACGTTGATGGCCGAGGAGTTGAACAGGTGGACGAGGTCGTGCTCGCGGCTGATGAGGAGCTGCGCATCGGAGGCCAGAAGATACGGGTCCTGGACTTCCTCTTTGGCGATAGCCACGCGGCCTTTGCCGACCTGGTAGACGTTCCAGCGTTTGAATGGATCGAGGACGGGCGCGACCCCGTTCGGTGCGGGCCACTTCGTTGGCGCCACCAGAACGCCGCCGTTCACCGCGAAGGCGCCGAGCTGGCGCAAGAGCGGTTCGGCCGGGAGCTGATCGTCGGGGTAGATGATGCCGTTGAGCGAGGAGAGAGGCCGTGCGGCGGCGTGCTTCTTTTCGACGATCACGCAGAATGCCGTGCGGCGCGGCAGCAGGTTCAGGAGCTCGAGGCTGACATAGGCGTTCGGTCCCGAAAAATCCGAGAGCACGCCGATGTTGCCGTAAGGTGGCAGAGCCTCCCAGCTCGCATGGCTACGGAAGAACCGGATCGAGCTGTTGAGGGCACCCCACATGTCGCGCGCGGCCTGTTTGCCGGCGGCCAGCGCATCCCGCAGTTTCTCATCGGGCGTCACGACCCAGCGCGCGCCATAGCTGAACGCGTCGGCCACCGCAAGCTGGTACTGCACGGTGCGAATGAAGGACTCGGTCTTGGGCGGAACCGCGGGACTCCAGACGGGCTTGCCGGGCGCGAGCGTCCTCACGAGTTGAATGAGCCAGCCGTTGGAGTCAACCCAGGGCACGCCCGTGGGACCGGCCTCAGCTTCGTCGGGGCGGGTCGGAACGGCGGGCCAGACCGCGTCGGAGAATGCGAACGCGGCGGCGTTGCTCGCGAAGGGCAGCTTTGTTTTCTCGGCCCAGGCGATGGCGGGGAGCTTGACGCCGTCGGGATTCTCGAGCGCCACCGCATCGAGCTTCTGGCCGTAGGCGCTTTCGAGCGACGCGTTGCGGTCGGCGGCGGGGTCGAACAGGCCGACCAGCGCCAGGCCGGCGCTGCGGGCTGCATCGAGGAACTGCGAGGGCGGCTTCTCCTTGCCCCACGGGAGGACGAGGCAATTGATCGCGCTTCCTTTGAGCAGGTCCAGTTGCGCGGTGCGCCAGGTGTCGGGCCAGCGCATCGGCACCCAATTCGAGCAGTCCGTCATCGAGTGCAGCATATCAGGTAATTGATATACGCTGCCTCGTTCCGGCCGGTTCCACAAGTGCCGCCTCCCTCCTCCTCTTTGCGTGTGGATGGTACGGTGCGGGTGCGGCGGAACGCGGAGTTTGATACACCTTTAATGTGAAATCGAGCGCATTTTTCCTCCTTGCAGCAGCCTTTGTGTCCGCGGCCGCCCTTGGGCAGGAGCGGCCCGAATGGGACGACGTTAAGGTGATCCAGACCGGCGTGGAGAAACCGCACGCGACGATGATGGTGTATCCCACGGCGGCGCTGGCGCGGGCAGGCGACCCTGCGCGCTCCCCGTGGTTGCTGTCGCTCAACGGCGAGTGGAAATTCCACTGCTCACCGAACCCGGCGGCGCGGCCGGCCGATTTTTATCGAACGGACTACAACGACGCGGCGTGGCAGAGCATCCCGGTGCCCTCGAGCTACGAGCTGCACGGATGCGACATTCCGATTTACACGAACATTATCTACCCGTTCCCGATGGATCCGCAGAAACCGCCGGTGGTGCCGCACGAGGTGAACTCGGTCGGATCCTACCGCAGGACGTTCACGGCGCCGGCAGGCTGGGCGGGACGCCAGGTGTTTCTGCACTTCGCCGGCGTCGATTCGGCGTTCTACGTGTGGGTGAACGGAACGAAGGTAGGCTATAGCGAGGACAGCCGCACGCCGGCGGAGTTCAACATCACGCGCCTGCTGAAGCCCGGGCAGAACACGCTGGCCGTGGAGGTGTACCGGTTCAGCGACGGCGCATACCTGGAAGACCAGGACATGTGGCGGCTGAGCGGCATCTACCGTGACGTCTTCCTATGGAGCACCGCGCCTTTGCACATCCGCGACTTCGAGGTTCACACGGGCCTGGACGCGGATTACCGCGACGCGGTGCTGCGTGCCGGCGCCTCGGTGGCGAACTACGGCGGCGCGGCAACATCTTCCTCGGTAACGCTCGAGTTGCTCGACGCCGCGGGCAAGCCCGTCTTCGCGCCCCAGGTGAAGGATGCGCAGGCGGCCGCGCGCGGGGAAGGGGAGGCCAACTTCTCCGTGCCGGTGCCGAACCCGCGGAAGTGGACGGCGGAAACGCCTGAGCTGTACCGCCTGCTGCTGACGCTCAAGGACAGGTCGGGGAAGACGCTCGAGGTGATTCCGTGGAACGTCGGATTCCGCAAGGTGGAGATCCGCGGCGGGCGTTTTCTGGTGAACGGGAAGCCGGTGCTCATCAAAGGCGTGAACCGCCACGAGCACAGCCCGGACACGGCCAAATACGTCCCGCACGAGCTAATGGTGAAGGACGTGGAATTGATGAAGCGGTTCAACGTCAATGCGGTGCGGACCTCGCACTATCCGAACCACACGGATTGGTACGACCTGTGCGACCGCTACGGTCTTTACGTGATGGACGAGGCGAACATCGAGTGCCACGGGTACGGCAACGATCCGCAGAACCGGCTGAGTAACGATCCCGAGTGGAGCGACATGTACTTGAACCGCGTCCGGCGGATGGTGGAGCGGGACAAAAACCATGCGTCGGTGATCGCGTGGTCGATGGGGAACGAATCGGGCGACGGGCCGAACCCGGCGCTGTGCTACCGGTGGACGAAGGAGCGCGATCCTTCGCGGCCGTTCCACTACGAGGGCACGACGAGCCATGGGGGCTCGAACGCCGACATCAACTCGTTCATGTACCCGCCGCCGCGCGAGGTGGTGCGGCAGGCTGCGAAGCGGCCGGATATGCCGCTGATCCTCTGCGAGTACTCGCACTCGATGGGCAATACGGACGGCGGATTGAAAGAGTATTGGGACATTTTCTACTCGGGCACGAACGCTCAGGGAGCGTTCGTGTGGGACTGGGTGGACCAGGGCATCCGGCAGCCCGTGCCGGCGGACAAGGAGGCGGCGTCGGGGCTGAAGACATTCCTGGCGTACGGCGGATGGTGGGAAGACCCGCGCGGCATCCGCAACGACAACAACTTCCAGATGAACGGGCTGGTGGATGCCGACCGGAACCCGCACCCGGGCCTCTACGCGATCAAGTACGTGTACCGCAACATTCATGCGAAGCCGGTGGAACTGGCGGAGGGACGCATCAAGGTGCGTAACTGGTTCTTCTTCCTGAACACGAAGGATGTGACCGAGGGCCGGTGGGAAGTAAAGGCGGGCGAACGCACGGTGGCCGCGGGCAAGCTGCCGGAGCTGGACATCCCGCCGGGCGCGGAGAAGGAGTACACGCTGCCATTGCCGAGGCAATACGACGTGCCGCCGCTGGCGCAGCCGTTCCTGAATCTGAGCTTCGTTACGAAGGGCGATTGCGCGTGGGCGAAGGCGGGGCACGAACTCGCGTGGGAGCAATTCGCGCTGGGGGCGCCCGCGCCCGCGGCGAGAGCGGCCGGCGCGCTGGCGAAGCTGGATCTGACCGAGCAGGGCGGCGAAGTGCGGCTGGGGAACGGAGGTTTCTCGCTGGTGTTCGACAAGGCCGCGGGGACGATCTCGAGCTACACGTACCGGGGGACGCGGCTGATCGAGCGCGGCCCGGTGCCGGATTTCTGGCGCGCGATGACGGACAACGACCGGGGCGCGCTGAAATCGTTGGAGGCGATCTCCAATCCCAAGGGTGAGATTCCGAAGAGCGGACCGCTGAAGAGCATCCTGGTGTGGCGCGGCGTGGGGCCGTCCTGGAAGGTGACCGGCGTGGACGTGAAGCGGGTGAATGAGAGCACCGCCGCGATTACGGTGCAGGCCGAGTTGCCGGCTGTCGCTGCGAGGTACGCGATGAAGTACACGGTATACGGCAGCGGCGACGTCGTGGTGGAGGCGTCCTACGAGCCCGGAAAGATAAAGACGATGATGCCGCGGTTCGGAACGGAACTCGTGCTTTCGCCTGGGCTGGAGAATATGAAGTGGCATGGGCGCGGCCCGGTGGAGACGCACCAGGACCGGAAGTTCGAGCGCATCGGCGTGTACTCGTCTACGGTGGATCGCGAGTGGGTGGACTACTCGCGGCCGCAGGAGAACGGGAACAAGGTGGAAGTACGCTGGGTGGCGCTGACGAATGACCGTGGCGTGGGCCTGGCTGCAGTAGGAGCGCCGCTGCTCAGCGTGGGCGCCAAGCATTTCATGAAGCGCGACATGGAGGAGAGCGAGTACACGTTCCAGATTCCGCGCCACAAGGAGATCTTCCTGAACCTGGACGGTCTGCAGATGGGCGCGGGCGGAATCGATAGCTGGAGCCTGAACGCGTTTCCGATGGCGCCGTACCGGATCGCGCCGGACCAGCCGCACTCATTCAAGTACCGGCTGAGCCCGGTGGCTGGAGACGTGAACGAAGCGTTGAAGCAAAGGTTCTGAAACGAGGCGCCTGATGATTCGCTGGATAGCGGTGGTGGCGGCGGCCGCTTGTTCTCCTGCCGCAGCGCAGGAGACCGCGGCGTTCGACTCTTACGGGCGGTTGGAGCGGCTGTTGTTCGACGGGGAGTCGCTGGACATCTCCACGCGGCTTGCGGTGACGCTGCAGAAGCGGATGCATGTCGTCGCGGCAGGCGAATCCCTCGAGCGGACGCCGGGCGGCGGGTGGCAAGGCGTGTTCGAGCCGGAGCCGGGCATGCAGGCGCGGGTGGAGCAGGCGGTGGCGTCCTCCGCCGGCAAGACCGAGATCACCGTGAAGGTGAACGCGGAGACGGAGATCGGCGTCGATGGCCTTTACTTCGTCGTGCGGGTGCCGTGGGCGCGGTTTGCGGGAGGCTCGGCTGTTGTTGCGGGAACGAACCATCCGCTGTCCCGCGTCAAGCCGGCGGCGGCGGAGGTCGCGACCGCGGAGAGCGCGGCGGTGGAACTCTCCGCGCCCGCCGGCGACGTAAGATTCACAGCGGCCTTCGACCGGCCGCTGCCGGTTTCGCTGCTGGATGAATGGGACCGGCCGGGGCACTCGTATTCCATTTGGATCGAGCTGCACAAGGGGGCACTGAAGCACGGCGAAACGGCGGACGCGAAGATTACGCTGGGCGCGTCCGGCACGGGCGAGCACAAGCCTGCAACGGTGACACTCAACACCGCGGGGCGCCGTTACCCGTTCGACGGCTTTGGCGGCAACTACTGTTTCTCCATCGAAAGTCCAACCACCGACTACACGTTGAAAAACATGAGAGTGCGATGGGCGCGGACGGAGATGACGCTGCTCGACTGGCGCCCGGATCCTGCCGAGGCTCTCGATGCGCTCGGCAAGCACGACACGCCTGGCTCGCGGCTGCGCCACGAGTTCGAACTGGCGCGCCGGCTTCAGGGCATGGGAATCCCGTACGTCGTCTCGGTGTGGAGATTTCCGGCGTGGCTCATGGCCGACCCGAGAATCCCGCCGAGGGAAGAAGGGCAGAAGCTGGCGCTCTCGCGCTGGGAAGACCTGCTGGACACGATTGCAGGTTATTTGGCGTACGCGAAGAAACAATACGGCGTGGAGCCGAACCTGTTCTCGTTCAACGAGGCGAACATCGGAGTGAACCTTTTGCTCACGCCGGAGGAGCATCGGGAGCAGATCAAGACGTTCGGGCGGCGGTTCGAGCGGCTGGGCTTGAAGACGAAGATGCTGCTAGGCGACGCGACGGGGCCGGACGGCACGCACACCTGGGCGCTGGCCGCGGCGAACGATCCCGAGGTGCGGCGCTACATCGGCGCGGTGGCGTTCCATTCCTGGGGCGGCGCCGTTCCGGCGCAGTACGCGGCGTGGGGCGAACTGGGCGATTGGATGGGCCTGCCGCTGCTGGTGACCGAACTGGGCGTAGATCCCTTCGCGTGGCGCGGCCGCATCTACGACAGTTTCGATTACGGATTGCGCGAGGTCCGGATGTACCAGGAGATCCTGCAGCACGCGCATCCGCGCGGGACGCTCCAATGGGAGTTCACGGACGATTACGGCTTGGCGCGCGAGAACGGGTCCGAGGTGACGCCCACACAACGCTTCTGGCTGTTGAAGCACTTCACGGACCTGACTCCCACTCCATCGGAAGGCCTCGAAACGGGGTCCGACCATCCCGATGTACTGGTGACGGCTTTCGGGAAGGGAGACGCCCTGACGCTGCACATCGCCAATCTGGGCGCGTCGCGTGACGTGACCGTGCGTGGCCTCCCTGCAGGGAAGTTCCGCGCCGTACGGACCACCGAGAGCGAGGCGTTCCAGGAAGGGCCGCCGGTGGAAACGCGGGGAGGCGCGGCGGTGATCCAAGTGCCGGCCCGGTGCCTGCTCACGCTGATGAGCGCCGGTGTACGATAGCGGGGTGCGCGTCCTCGACGTCGGCTGCGGCATCAACAAGACGCCGGGCGCCGTGGGCATCGACCGGAATCCCGACAGCAAGGCCGACGTTCTGTGCGACCTGGACCGCTTCCCGTACCCGTTCGCGGACAACTCTTTCGACAGGCTCGTGGCGACGCACGTCATCGAGCACGTTTCCGACGTCCTGCGGACGATGGAGGAGTTTCACCGGCTGCTCGGCGCCGGCGGGCGCGCAGTGATCACTACGCCGCACTACACGGATTTCAGCTCCTTCTGCGATCCCACGCACCGCTGGCACCTGAACAGCTTCTCGTTCCGCTACTTCGGCGAGGACCACGGCGGGTTCGGATACTACTCGCGCGCCAGGTTCCGTGAGATTTCGGTGCGTGTGCGCCTACTCGCTTTCTGGAGGCTGCTGGGCTTCGAATTCCTGGTGAACGGCTCGCGGCGCTTCCGGCTGTTCTGGGAGCACTACCTGTGCTACCTGGTGCGAGGGAAGGTGATGACGTTCGAACTCGAGGCGCTGAAGTGATCGGCTGGGCCCTGCGCCTGGCCGATGCATTGCGGGACCGGCAGAGGCGCAAATGGTGGCTCGACACGGCGGCGGCGGGCAGGCGCGGAGAGGACCTGGCTCACCGGTATCTGCAGGCGAAGGGGCTGACGGTTGTGTCGCGGAACTGGCGTCCGGAGTCGGGAGGGGGAGAGATCGACCTGGTGGCGCGCGAGGGCGGCACGCTGGTGTTTGTGGAGGTGAAGTCGCGTACGAGCACCGAATCGGGAGCACCGGAGCGGAACGCGGGCCCCGCCAAAGAGGAGGCGATGCAGCGCGTGTGCCGGCAGTTCGCGACACGCGCGGGCGTGCCCTGGGAGCGGGTGCGGTTCGACCTGGTGTCGGTGCTGCTGACGAACCCGCCGCGGATCGAGCACCGCAAGGATGCTTTCGGCCGCATCGTTTCGCCCGGCGCCAGGGAGAGACGCTGATGCGCCGGCAAGGCTGCAGATCAGAGCGATCCCCGGTGACGCTATAATTAACGTTCTCACCGCGTTCGTGAATGCACTGGAGGACGATTCCGATTGCCAGAATTCCGAAGGGACCCCATCACCGGCAGATGGGTGATCATCGCGACTGATCGTGCGCGCCGGCCCCAGGATTTCTCGCGGGAACAGGTAGTCATCAAGGGCGGGCGCTTCTGCCCATTTTGCCCGGAGAGTGAGGGCAAGACCCCACCCGAGGTGCTCGCGTACCGCCACGGGGGCGGCGCCAACGAGCCGGGTTGGACATTGCGGGTGGTGCCCAACAAATTTCCCGCGCTGCGGGTGGAAGGCGACTTCGACCGGCAGGGCGAGGGTTTGTACGACCGGATGAATGGTATCGGCGCGCACGAGGTGATCATCGAGACGCCGGATCACCAGAAGACGCTGGCCACCATGTCGGACAAGGCCGTCGAAGACGTTTTCTGGGCGTTTCGCGACCGCATTCTGGATCTGAAAAAGGACCGCCGGATGCAGTACGTGCTCGTTTTCAAGAACCACGGCGAGGCGGCCGGAGCCTCGCTCGAGCATACGCACTCGCAGCTCATCGCGCTGCCGGTGGTGCCGCGGCGTGTGGCCGAGGAGATGGAAGGCGCGCGGAAGTACTACGAATCACGCGAGCGCTGCATCTACTGCGACATCATCCGGCAGGAGATCAATACCGGAAGCCGCGTCGTACTCGAGACGGAGCAGTTCGTCGTGATCTGTCCCTATGCCGCCCGGTTCCCGTTCGAGATCTGGGTGCTGCCGCGGCGGCACTTTTCGCATTTCGAGAACACCGACGTGCCGGGGTTCCGGAACCTGGGTTGGGTGATGCCCGTTCTGATGCGCGAGATCGAGAAGATCCTGGAGCACCCGGCGTACAATCTCATGATTCACACGGCGCCGATGCAGGAACCCGAACTGCCGTATTATCACTGGCACATCGAGCTGATTCCGAAGCTCACCAAGGTGGCGGGCTTCGAGTGGGGAACGGGCTTCTACATTAATCCGACGCCGCCGGAAGAGGCGGCGCGGTTCCTGCGGGAAGCGGGGCTGAGCTGAGGCGCTGAGCGCTGCGGGAGGCCGGAGCCGCTCCAGATTTCGGCGCCTGAGAGTAGTGCGCGAACCGTGGAGGGCGCGAGCCGCTTCGCGGCGGGCTGGTCGTCGACGTCCGATTCCATGCAGCAGACCGTGCGAGGCTCCCGGGCTTCGAGGCGCACGCGGCCGTTCTGCTCTCCGACCCGGAAGACCGCACGCCCGCCGTGGTGTGCGAGCAGCCTCTCAAGGGGCCAATCGCAGGCGGCGAGCATCCGAATGCTCCCGTCGCCGCCGACCAACATGGTCCAGTCCGAGACGCACTGCCCGGAGCGGGAGAAGGCCTCGGCCGCCTCGAAGATTGCGCGCGCGTCATCGAGGAACCGGCTCACGAAGCTACTCATCGGCCTGGGCCGGCGGTGTGTGAGTCGAGGCAGCCGGGGTGCCGGTTTCGTGGGAGAATCGCTATTTCGGATTGCCGCCGGTTGTAACTTCGGTCCGGCCGGAGTCGCCGTACCAGGGAAGGACTAATTTAAGCTACTGTGAACAAGCCTTCAGGTGTTCTCCTTGCCTGCCTGCCCCTTCTGCTGTCGAGCTTTCTCAACGGCTGCTCGGGCCAGGACACTTCCGCAAAGGCCGGCGCCGGGCGGCGGATGGACGCGGTCCCGGTAACCGTAACGCGGGCGGCGGTACAGGACGTGCCACTGGAAATCCAGGCAATCGGCAACGTGGAAGCGTACGCGACAGTAAGCGTCAAGGCTCAGATCACCGGACCAATCCTGCAGGTTCACTTCGGCGAGGGGGACTTCGTGAAACGGGGCGACCTGCTGTTCACGATCGACCCGGCGCCCTTCGAGGCCCAGTTGAGCCAGGCCGAGGCGACGCTAGCTCGGGATGAGGCGATGTCGAGCCAGGCTGAGGCCAACCGGCGCCGCGATGCGGCGCAGGCCAAGTTCCAGTTGGACCAGGCGGCGCGTTACCAGGCGCTGCTGACGCGCGGAATCATCGGCCGCGATCAGGCCGAGCAGATACAGGCAAGCGCCGACGCCCTGTCCCAAACGGTGAGGGCCGACGAGGCGGCCATCAAGAGTTCTGAAGCGGCGGTGGCGGCTTCCCGCGCGGCGGTGGTGAACACAAGAATTCAGCTCGGTTACACGGAGATCCGGTCGCCGCTCGACGGCAGAACCGGAAACCTGACGCTCAAAGCAGGCAACGTGGTGTCGGCGAATACCATAGAGCTCATTTCGATTAACCAGGTGCAGCCCATCTACGTTACATTCGCGGTTCCCGAAGCGCACCTGCCGCGCGTCAAGCAGTTCATGGCCGAAGGCAAGCTCCCGGTCACCGCGATACCGCAGGATAGTTCCGCGCAGCCTGAAACGGGCGTGCTCACCTTCATAGACAACAACGTGGACATGACCACGGGAACCATCAAGCTAAAGGGAACGTTCGGAAACGCCGGGCGGAAGCTGTGGCCGGGCCAGTTCGCCCGCGTGACTCTGAAGCTCACAACCCAGCGTGGGGCGGTCGTGGTGCCGAGCCAGGCGGTTCAGATCGGCCAGGACGGCGCCTTTGTGTATGTCGTGAAGGCGGATCAGACCGTGGAGGCAAGGCCCGTCGAGGCCGGTACGCGCTTCGATCAGGGCACTGTGATCCAGAGCGGGCTGGCCGCGGGTGACACGGTGGTCACCGAGGGTCAACTGCGGCTTGCGCCCGGGATGAAGATCCGTTTGCGCGAGGGTCGCGGCGGTGGCCCGCAGGGCGGGTCCGTGCGTGGCGGAGGAGCGGGTGCTCCGCAAGGCGGGCCGGCGCGTCGTGACGGAACCGGCGGTCTGCGGAGCCGCCCGGCGGATTCGAAGTGATCCTGCCGTGAACATTTCGGAAGTATTCATACGCCGGCCGATCGCCACCAGCCTGATCATGCTGGGAATGGCCGTGTTCGGTGTGCTCGCCTACCGCGCGCTGCCGGTGAGCGACCTTCCGAACGTGGACTTTCCCACCCTGGTGGTGTTCGCCAGCCTGCCCGGAGGGAATCCGGACACGATGGCGTCGGCAGTGGCGACGCCGCTCGAGCGGCAGTTCACCGGCATCGCCGGGCTGGATTCGATGATCTCGGTGAACTCGACGGGCTCGACGCAGATCACGCTGCAGTTCGATCTGAGCCGCGGGATCGATGGCGCCGCCGTGGACGTGGAAACCGCGATTGCGGAGGCCATGCCGCTGCTCCCGCCGGGGATGCCGAGCCCTCCGTCGTTCCGCAAATACAATCCCGCGGACGCGCCGATTCTGTTCCTCGGACTGACTTCCAAGACGCTGCCGATGTGGGTACTCGACGACTACGCCGAGCAGCGCATCGCGCAGCGGCTTTCGATGGTGAGCGGCGTGGCGCAAGTAATGGTCTGGGGCTCGCAGAAATATGCGGTTCGGGTGCAGATGGATCCTAACAAGCTGGCGGTCCGCCAGATCGGCATCAACGAGATTGACAGCGCGCTACAGGGATGGAACGCCAACATTCCAACGGGCACGCTGTACGGGCCGAACCAGGCGTTCACGATTCTCGCCACCGGGCAGTTGATGAAGGCTGAGGCCTACCGGCCGATGATCGTGGCCTGGAGAAACGGCTCCCCCGTGCGTCTGGGCGAACTCGGCCGCGTCATCGACAGCGTCGAAGACGACAAGACTACCGCATTGCTGTACCGCAAGGGCGATGGCGGGCAGCGCGCGATCAACCTGGTGATCATGAAGCAGCCGGGGACGAACACCATGGAGGTGGCGGACGCGGTCAAGGAACTCATTCCGGTATTCCGGCAGCAGCTTCCGCCCTCAGCACACCTGAGCATTCGCGGGGACAGGTCCGTGAACATCCGCCAAGCGTTCAACGACATCCAGTTCACGATGGGGCTGACGCTCGCGCTGGTGATCCTGGTGATCTTTTTGTTCTTGAGGAACGGTTCGGCGACCGCGATTCCGAGCATGGCGCTGCCGTTCTCGATCCTCGGCACGTTCGCCGTCATGTACCTGCTCGATTTCAGTCTCGATAACCTCTCGCTGATGGCGCTGATTCTCTCGATCGGCTTCGTGGTGGACGACGCCATCGTGATGCTCGAGAATATCGTGCGGCACCTGGAAAAGGGCGAGAAGCCGTTCGAGGCGGCACTCAACGGCTCGCGCGAGATCGGGTTCACGATTGTCTCGATGACGCTGTCGCTGGCCGCTGTGTTCATCCCCGTCATGTTCATGGGAGGGATTCTGGGGCGGCTCTTCCGGGAGTTCGGAGTCACGATCTGCGCGGCGATTCTGATCTCGGGCATGGTCTCGATCTCGCTCACGCCGATGCTGTGCAGCCGGTTTTTGAGGCCGCCCGGCGCGGTCCGGCAGACGCGGTTCGTGCGGGCGATGGAGAGCGTGTTTCAGGTGCAGTTCCGGGCATACGAGCGCACACTGAGCTGGGTCTTGCGGCATCGCCCCGTGATGCTGGGAGTTTTTGTGGCGGTGCTCGTCGCGACGGTGTTTCTGTTCATCGCCGTTCCCAAGGGCTTCATTCCCGACCAGGACAACGACCAGATCTACGTGATGACCGAGGCCGCCCAGGGCACTTCGTTTCAGGAGATGTCGAGGATCCAGCGCAAGGTATCGGATATCGTCGCCACAGATCCCGACGTGGACAGCATCCTGGTGAGCGTGGGCGGAGGGATGAACACCGGCAGCAACAGCGGGCGCCTGTTCGTGCAGCTCAGGCCGCGGCGCGACCGCAAGGCGAAGATGACGGACATCGTCGAGCGGCTGCGCCCGAAGCTGATGCAACTGCAGGAAGTCCGCGCGTTCCCGACTCTGCCGCCCGCCATCCGTATAGGCGGGCGCATGTCGAAATCGCAGTACGACTTCACACTGCAATCGCCCGACACCGAAGAGCTGTACCGGCGCTCCAGCGAACTGGAGCGGCTCATGGGCCGGCTTCCACAGTTACAGGACGTTACGAGCGATCTGCAATTGAAGAACCCGCGGGTGAACGTGGAGATCGACCGCGACCGCATGGCGGCGCTCCAAGTGAGCGCGATCCAGGTGGAAGGCGCGCTGTACTCCGGCTTCGGACCGCGCTGGTCTTCAACGATCTACTCTTCGATCAGCCAGAATCGCGTGCTGCTGGAACTGCTGCCGGAATACCAGTCGCAACCCGACACGCTGCCGATGCTGTATTTCAAGAGCTCGACGGGCAACCTGGTGCCGCTCGAGGCGTTCGCGAAACTGCGGACCGATGCCGGACCGCTCTCGGTCAACCACTCGGGCCAGCTTCCGTCGGTCACAATCTCCTTCAACCTCAAACCCGGTGCGGCGTTGGGTTCGGCAGAGGACTCCATCGAGGACCTGGCTTCGCGAACCCTGCCCGCGAGCGTAACGACAAGCTTCCAAGGGACCGCGAAACTCTTTCAGGATTCGCTGCGCAATCTGGGCATTCTGCTGCTGATCGCAATTTCAGTGGTGTACATCGTTCTCGGCATGCTGTACGAGAGCTACATTCACCCGCTCACGATTCTCTCGGGCCTGCCGTCAGCCGCTTTCGGCGCCTTGCTGACGCTCATGATTTTCAAGGTGGACCTGAACATTTATTCGTTCGTCGGGCTGATGATGCTGATCGGTATCGTAAAAAAGAACGCCATCATGCAGATCGACTTCGCTCTGGGGGTGGAGCGGAACGAAGGGAAGGAGCCCGCCCAGGCAATCTACGAGGGCTGCCTGACGCGCTTCCGGCCCATCATCATGACGACCATGGCGGCCCTGCTCGGCGCCATCCCGATCTCGCTCGGCTACGGATCCGGAGGAGAGGCCAGGCGCCCGCTGGGCCTGGCTGTTGCGGGCGGGCTGATGTTCTCTCAATTGATCACGCTGTATCTGACTCCCGTCGTCTACACCTACATGGCTTCGATCTTGCGGTGGCGTTCACGGCGGCAGCGTGCCGGTGAGTTGGCGCCTGGCAGCCAGCCCGCCACGGTGGGGCAATGAATATTTCAGAACTCTTCATACGCCGCCCGATCGCCACGAGTCTGCTGATGCTGGCCATCGCGCTGTTCGGGATGGTGGCTTACCGCTCGCTCCCGGTGAGCGACCTGCCGAACGTGGACTTTCCCACGCTGCTGGTAACGGCGCAACTGCCCGGCGCAAATCCCGACACAATGGCTTCCGCCGTGGCGACGCCGCTCGAGAACCAGTTCTCGACCATTGCGGGACTGAACGCGATGACGTCGGTGAACTCGCTCGGCTCGACGCAGATCACGCTGGAGTTCGATCTGAGCCGCAACCTGGACGGCGCCGCGGTGGACGTGCAGGCCGCGATCACACAGGCTTCGCGGCTGCTGCCGGCCGGGATGCCGACACCGCCGACCTTCACCAAGGTCAACCCGGCGGACCAGCCCATCCTCTATCTGACGCTGACGTCGGCCGCGCTGCCGCTGTGGACGCTGGATGAGTATGCCGAGACGCGGATCGCGCAGCGCATCTCCATGGTGAACGGCGTGGCGCAGGTGCAGGTGCTCGGGGCGCAGAAGTACGCCGTGCACGTCCAGATGGATCCGCACGCGATGGCCGCGAAGCAGGTCGGCATCAACGAGGTCGAGACCGCTCTGCGGGCGTGGAACGTAAACCTGCCGACGGGAACAATCATGGGCCCGCTGCGGGCCTTCACCCTGCAGGCGAGCGGGCAATTGATGACAGCGGATCAGTACCGGCCGCTGGTTGTGGCCTACAGGAAGGGATCGCCCGTCCGGCTCGAGGAACTCGGCAGGGTGATCGACAGCGTGGAGGATGACAAGACCGCCTCGTGGTTCTATACGAAGGGTGGCGGAAACCGGGCCATTGTGCTGGCGATCCAGCGCCAGCCGGGCACGAATACCGTCGAGGTTACCGACGGCATCAAGAGACTGTTGCCGGTTTTCCGCACGGAATTGCCGCCCTCGGTGAAGATGGACATCCTCTACGACAGGTCAGAGACGATTCGCGAATCGTACCACGACGTCCAGTTCACGATGATCCTGACGCTGGGCCTGGTGGTCATGGTGATTTTCCTGTTTCTCAGGAACCTGTCGGCCACGGTGATTCCCAGCCTCGCGCTGCCGTTCTCGGTGATCGGCACGTTCGCGGTCATGTACCTGGCCGGGTACAGCCTGGACAATCTCTCGATGATGGCGCTGATCCTCAGCATCGGCTTTGTGGTGGACGACGCGATCGTGATGCTGGAAAACATCGTTCGCCACATCGAGCACGGCGAGCAGCCGATGGCGGCAGCGCTCAACGGTTCCCGCGAGATCGGGTTCACGATTGTCTCGATGACGCTGTCGCTCGCGGCCGTGTTCATCCCGGTTCTGTTCATGGGCGGCGTGCTGGGTCGCCTGTTCAAGGAATTCGCGGTCACGATCTGCGTGGCCATCCTGATTTCGGGCGTGGTTTCAGTGACGCTGACGCCAATGCTGTGCAGCCGCTTTCTGCGGGCCGGGCACGAACAGCGCAAATCCTGGTTCTATCGAATGACCGAGGGATTCTTCGACGGCATGCTGCACGTGTACGATGTCTCGCTGAAGTGGGTGCTGCACCGCCGGGCATTGACACTAGCCAGCTTCTTCGTCGTGCTGTTCGCGACGGCGTGGATGTTCCTCAAGATACCCAAGGGCTTCATTCCGGACCAGGACACGGACCAGTTCATCGCCGTTACGGAGGCCGCACAGGGCACCTCCTTCACACAGATGTGCGAGTACCAGAATGCGATCGCAGACGTTGTGCGGGAGGACCCGAACGTGGCGTCGCTGGTCGCCAGTGTGGGCGGCAGCACGGCGACCATGCTGGGCGGCCCCAATTACGGCCAGCTCATCGTTCACCTGAAGCCGCGCTCGGAAAGGCGCAAGCTGGTGAACGAGATTCTCGAGGACCTCCGCCCAAGGCTCGCCGTCTACCCGGGAATGCGTGTGTTCCTGCAGAATCCGCCCACCATCCAGATCGGCGGGCAGATCACCAAGAGCCTCTACCAGTTTTCGATCCAGGGGCCGGATTTCGAGGAGCTCTATTCCGGAGCGCGGAACCTCGAGCAGGAGATTGCGGCGCTGCCCGGCGTGCGCGACGTAACGAGCAACCTTCAGATTGAGAGTCCGCAGGTGAACCTTACGATCGACCGCGACAAATCGGCGGCGATGCAAGTGAACGCGCAGCAGATCGAGAGCGCTCTTTACGATGCGTACGGCCCGCACTGGGTCTCGACGATTTATGGGGCGGTGAACGAGTACAAGGTGCTGCTCGAACTCGAGCCGCAGTATCAGGCCGATCCCCGGGCCCTTTCCATGCTGTATTTCAAATCGGCGGGAAACCAGTTGATCCCGCTCGACACCCTGGCGCAGATCAAGCAGGACTCCGGACCGCAGGCCATCAATCATTACGGGCAACTGCCCTCGGTGACGGTTTCGTTCAATCTCCAGCCCGGAGCATCGTTGGGCGATGTGGTGTCCCAGATCAACCAGATCGCCCGGAGAAGCCTCCCGGCGACGATCGGCACGATGTTCCAGGGCGCGGCGCACGCGTTTGAGAGCTCCATCAACAACCTGTGGGTGCTGCTGGCCGTCGCGATCCTGGTGGTCTACATTGTCCTGGGCATTCTGTACGAAAGCTACATCCATCCGCTGACGATTCTGTCGGGCCTTCCCTCGGCGGGCTTCGGCGCGCTCGTAACGCTGAATCTGTTCCACATGGACCTGAACATCTACGCGTTCGTGGGACTGATCATGCTGATCGGCATCGTGAAGAAGAACGCGATCATGCAGATCGATTTCGCCCTGGACGCCGAGCGCCACCGCGGGCTGGAGCCTCTCGAGGCAATTTATGAGGGCTGCCTGATCCGGTTCCGGCCCATCATGATGACCACCATGGCGGCTTTGCTGGGCGCCCTTCCGATCGCGTTGGGATACGGCGCCGGCGGCGAAGCGCGGCAGCCGCTCGGGCTCGCGGTTGTCGGCGGCCTGCTCTTCTCGCAGTTGGTGACGCTGTATCTCACGCCCGTGATTTATACGTACATGTCGGCGATCTTCGAAGGGCGCAAGCACAAGGGCGTCCAGCCTTCGGTGGACGCGGTTCCCGCGCACTGAGTATACTCGACGGGTCATGGCACAACTGACCCGGCGCGCGCTTCTTACGGGCCTGGCGGCTTCCGCCTCGCCCGCCTTCGGCAAGCAGTCGTATCACCCGATGCTCGGGGCGCAGTTCTACGTGTGGACGCAGCAGTTCCAGCGCGAAAAGAAAGGCTATGCCGAAGGAGTGCCGGCGGCGCTGGCAGCCACCCGCCGCGCAGGGTTCCGCAGAGTCGAACTCATGTCTCAACTCTTCGAGCCGGCGCTTCGCGACATCACGCTCGGAGCGTTGAGGGAGCAAGGACTCGAGGCGCCGATCGTCTACAACGGGGGCGCCATGCACGACGAGGCGGCCGCTGGCAGGGCTATCGACACGAACGCGGCACTGGCCGGGAGCCTCCTCGGGGCGGGTGTGCGCATCCTCAACTTCAACCCGAATCCCATTGGACGGCTGAAAACGCCCGAGGAGCTCGAGACGCAGGCCAGGAATGTCACGCGCCTCTCGACGGTGCTCCGGGAGAAAGGCGTGACGCTCATCCTGCACCACCACAACCCGGAAATGGCCGAGAACGCGCGGGAGTGGCGTCACCTGCTCGAGAACACCGAGGTCCCGCTCTGCATCGATCTGCACTGGGTTCTTCGCGGCGGCCAGGATCCACAGAAGATTCTCGAAGAGGCCGGAAAGCGGGTGGCCAGCATCCACTTGCGAAACTCGCAAAAGGGCGTGTGGAGCGAGTCGTTCGGAGCGGGAGATATCGATTACGCGCGCGTGGCGGCATACCTCATGAAGACCGGCTACGCCGGACATCTGGTGGTCGAACTGGCGTACGAAAACGCGACGGCAATCACGCGGCCGCTCGAGGAAGACCTGAGGCTCAGCCGCGAGTATGCCGAGCAGGTATTCGCGGTGCGGGCCTGAGGCGCAAGCCTCTTCGTTGCTGCGGCCGGGAGGAAGCACGCAAGCGCGCCGCGTTTGCGCCCGCGAATGAACAGGCGCGTCAGTCCTCGCGGCAGAGATCGATATCGAGCTTCCTGGCGGTGCGGCAGATCGCCTCGACGAGACGGTGGACGTGCGCGCTCGTGTGCGCGGCCGTGCAGGAAATCCGCAGCAGATTCTGTGTCGCGGCGGGACGCAGCACAGGGTTCACATAGATGCCATTTTCGAGCAGTCCCTTGCACAGCCGGCAGAGATCGATTTCGTCCGGCACCACAATGGGGACGATCGGGGTCTCGCCTTCGAGCACCCAACAGCCCCGGGAGCTCAGCTCGGACCGCAGCAGGCGCGCCGTCTCGATAAGGCGCGTGCGCCGCTCAGGCTCCTCGCGCATCACGTCGAGCGCGGCGTTCACGGCCGCCACGGAGGCGGGCGCCAAAGCCGCGGAGAAAACATAGGGACGGGCGGTGTGCTTCAGGTAATCGATGACCGATTGCTCGGACGCTACAAAGCCGCCCACGGAGGCGAGCGACTTGGAGAACGTTCCCATTACGATGTCCACGTCGCCGAGGACGCCGAAATGCTCCGCCGCGCCTGCGCCGTGCGGCCCGAGAACGCCGATGCCGTGCGCCTCATCGACGTAAACGCGCGCGTTGTACTCCTTGGCCAGCGCGACGATGCCCGGCAAATCCGCCAGGTCGCCCTCCATGCTGAAGACGCCTTCGGAAACGATCAGCAGGTTTTCGTCCGAAGAACAGTTCTCCAGCGACATCCTGAGGTGGTCGAGGTCATTGTGGCGGAATCGCACGGTGCGCGCGGGAGAACGCAGCGCCCCCTCGAGCAGGCTGGCGTGCATGGTGTGGTCGCACAGCAGGACGTCGCCGCGGTCCGTTATCGCGGAAAGCGCGGCGTAGTTTGATTGGAAGCCCGTGCCGAAGATCATGGCGGCTTCCTTGCCCACCAGGAGGCTCAGTTTCTCCTCCACCTGCACGTGCAGGTCGAGCGTGCCGTTCAGAAGACGCGACCCGCTGCAGCCGCTTCCATACCGCCGGACGGCAGCCTCCGCCGAAGCTTTCACCTTGGGGTGGGTAGTCAACCCGAGGTAATCGTTCGACCCGAACATCAGGACTTTGCGTCCTCTGAGAAGGATTTCGCCGGGACCGCAGCCCTCGTGGCCCCCAAACACCTCGAACCAGATGTACAGCCCCGCCTCCTGCATGTCGCGCGGGCGGGTGAACGCACGGCACTTCTCGAAAAGGTCGTTGGCGGACTTGGCTCCCTGCCGCCGGCGTGCCGCAGGAGTTGTGGAAGAAGAGGTGCGCATGATCAGTTGTTCCATTCGTATATCCGGTAGGTCTTATAACGCTGCCCACCGACCGATTCGATCGAGCGGTTCATCAAAGTGTTGTCTTCCAGGATCCACGACATTTCGCAGTCGCGGTATCCGCGCCGGGTGGCACGCTGGAACAACTCGGCATAAAACCCGGCGGCAACACCAACCGTGCGGTACTCCTTCAATACCCCAAGCACGGCAACACGCAGACTAGTAATAAAGCGTTTATGATACAGGATTCTTAGCAGCCCGAGGGGGAGGAGCCGCCCGTTGGCATGCCTGAGGGCCACGTTGATGTCCGGCAACGCCAGGGCGAACCCCACTGCGTTGCCCTTGAACTCGGCGACGAGAATGAGCTCCGGATCCAGAATAGTCTTCATGTCGCGCGCGATGACTGCAAACTCCTCACGCGTCACCGGCACGAATCCCCAGTTTCGGCTCCACGCCGCGTTGTAAATCTTCCAGACGAGATCCACCTCGCGCTCGAAATCCTTCATCCGGATCGTGCGGATCTGGACGCCCTGGAGATCGACCGCCTTGGCGGCTACGCGCTCCACACGCTCGCGGCTCATGTCGTTGACCGGCAGATGGTACGCGTACAGGTCCTTCGCTTTGCGGAAACCGGCATGATCGATCAGGTCATGGTAGTAGGGCGGATTGTGAGTCATCATGACTTGCGGCGGCGATGTGAATCCGTCCACCAGCAGGCCGCATTCGTAATTCGTGGACGGGTTGACCGGACCCCGGACCACGCGCGCTCCGCGCTTCCGCAGCCAACTCGCAGCCGCTCGGAGCAGACCCGCTGCCACCTCGCGGTCTTCGACCGCTTCGAAGAAACCGAAGAACCCGGCCTCCTCGCGGTGAAAGGCATTGAAGTTACGGTCGTGGATGGCGGCAACGCGTCCGAGGATGCCCCCGTTGCTGCGGGCGATGAAGCACTGCATCTCCGCATGCTTATAGAACGGGTGCTTACGCTGGTCCAGTATCTCCTTCTGGGCAATGCGGAGAGGCGGGACCCAGTGCGGGTCGCTTCGATAAAGACGGTAGGGCAGGTCTATGAACTGGCGTAATCCCTGGCTGCCCTGAACGGGAATGATATCGAAGGCGCTCAAGAGTATTCCATTTCAGCGGCCGAGAGCTGCACTCACCGCGAATGCGGGGGTGGCAACCGCCTTAGCGGGTTACCACGGCCGCGTATATCTTAGACATCACTGCCAGCACAAGCGCTGCCAGCACGGCGCCGGCGAACACATCAATCGTGTAATGATAGCGCAGGTAAACGGTCGCGAAAACAATCAATATTAAGTAAACGGCCAGGGCTGCGAATAGTTTCTTCGAAACCATCCTGCTGCTCCAGCAGGCAATCGCCGTCATCTCGGTATGGCCGCTGGGAAAACAGTCGTAATGCGCTGATTCCAGATGATCAAGCGTCTCCTGGAGAGGTCCAAATAGCCAGAGGCCTCTCAGATCCGAATGGTGCAGGTGTGCAAGAAAGAATCGAGGTCCCCGCACCGGAACCAGCAGGTAGCCGACATAGGAAGCCAGGAACCCCACCGTGACGAGTACGGCGTAGTACCGGAACTGCTCCCGGTCGCAGCGGAGCCAGATAGCGATGGCGACGAACACAACTACCGGCACGAAAAGGGAGTAGACGATCTGCAGTAGTTCCGTGAGCCAGGGCTGGTAGAAGCGCTCCAGCCAGACAGTGGCGTGTGCGCCCCAGAGCCGGTAGTCGAAATGCGCGAGGCTGGCATCCATGTCCTTAGCCCGAATCACCGGGATTAGGATGGCCATCTCCTTATAGCACAGCGGAATACATACGAGCGGATACCAGTGGCGGAAGGCGCTCGCGATTCGTGACACCCAGGTACGCGGGGCCGGATGCGCCGAGGCCGCCCAGGCGATGAGGATCGCGCCGGCCAGGTGAGCGACCAGGAGAGCCCACGCGTCAGGTACCCGGCGGAAATACAACGCGACCAGCAGACCGGTCGCGGCCAGATACAAAGTCATGATGGAGTCCACCAGCCACCAGCCGGACGGCAGGGTCGTCTGATCCGGCAGATTGCCCACCCGCTTCAGAACGCCAGCCATCCAGCCTCCTTGTACCAGGCGAGAGTTTCCGCAACACCCTGGCGGAGCGAATGCTCCGGCCTGAAGCCGAGTTCCGACGCCGCTCTGGCCGTATCACAGACCCAGTAACGGCAGCGGGCCTCAAGGACCTTCTGCCGGGACAGGATTCCGGGCTTTCCCCGGATCCACGAAGCCAGCTCGGCGCACCATGCCGCCAGATTGGCGGCCGGGGGCGGGACAGAGAGGAAACGAACGGGGCGGTTCATCAGTTCCGCCGCGAGCCGGGCGAACGCGGTCCAGGACACCGGCTCGGGATTGGCCGCAAAATACGTCCGGCAGTCGCGTGCCTCGGACCGGGCAGCCGCAAGCAGAGCGCAGGCCAGGTCCTGGACGTGAATGTAGCTGAAAAAGGACTCGCCCCGGCCAATGGTCGGCATCGTGCCGCGGGCAACGGCGCGGAAGACCTGGAAGACGTCCGTGTCACGGGGGCCGTACACCACGGGTGGGCGCACGATCACGGCGGAGCACGCGAGAGGCGAGGCCTTCACGGCCCGTTCCGCCGCGAGTTTCGACTCGCCGTACCAGGTGAGGGGCGCCGGCTCGGAGTCCTCGCCGAGCGGGGCGCCGCCAGGACTGGGGCCGACTGCAGCCAAGCTGCTGACGTGAATGAAGCGCGGCTGCGTGCTCAGGCGCTCGCAGGCCGCGAGCAGGTTTCGGGTGCCTGTGAAGTTGCCGGCCCAATACGCCGCGGCATCAAACGCCTTTGTAGTTCCGGCGACGTGAAAAATCGTCGCGGCGCCAGCGACGGCGCCGGTGAGTCCGTCGCCCGTTGCAAGCTCGCCATAAACGAAATCGACCGAACCAGCGGGAAGACCTTTCAGCGAGCTGGAGCGCCGGACAAGACAGCGCGGGCGCACTCCGGCCTCCACCAGCCGCTCGACAAGGTGGCTTCCCACGAAGCCAGTCGCGCCGGTCACGAGCACGGGAGGACGCAGATCGGAACTCACGTAAGCGAAACCAACATGGTAACGCAGATGTTCGGGGCGGGGCATCCGGCAGGCACGATTGCACTATTGCGGAGTGCTGCGGAAGGCAACTTCGCCGAAATAGGTCTCTGCGGACGACCCCGTGTGCTGTGAATTGATTTGGAGACGGACGCCTTTGATTCGCGGGACCGCGCCGCGGCCGTAAGCGCGTTCATAGTCCCGAGCCACGTTGCGCGATTCGGAGACCCAGCGGTTCAGGTCGGCGGACCCGGACCGACAGACAAACGCCCAGATGTGCACCAGGGGAATGCTGCTGGCGCTCTGGAAGCTGTCCTTCGGGGCGCTCGTGTCCCAGATGTAGGTCAGGATCCGGCGGTCCGCAAACGCGGCAAAGACCTGGGCAGCCTGATCGTCGGTGGATGCGCGGCGGAAGTCGCCTCCGCGCGGCAATTCGGCGACCTTCCACTTCCACGCGAGATAGGGGTACTGAGCGGGGTCTATGTCCACGCCGCGCTCGAGGGCAAAGGATGAGGATCTGCTCATCAGGTGGAGCACGCTCCCCGCAGGGTCGTTGGTCACCCTAACATCCGGGACTCCCCGCGTAACTTTGATGCGCCAGCCGTCGGGCACCCGCCCGGGTTGCGCCAGGTGCGTATCGAAGATCAGGAACGCCAGCGGCGCGCCGGCTGCGAGCGCGGCCAGAGAGAGAATGCCGTTCAGGGTCAATAACTTCCGCAAAACTCCTCCCAAGGGGATATACGCGCGGCACTCCTTGCGCGACGCGGGCGATCTCCTTCTACTATACGGGTTCGCACCGTCGTCCCGCAAAACCCGGCGGGGTGCGGAAGGGACCGGGTGTCGCCGTGGTTTCGGACGAAGTTCGGGAGGATGCTGACATCGCGCGGAAGTACGCGAAGCTGCCTGTGTAACGCGCACCGGTAGTCAGGCAGTATTGAGGGCACAAAAAAAGCGCCGGACGTTGCCGTCCGGCGCTTCGTTTCTGATTCGGTGTCGAGCGTTTACTCGGCGTCGAGCGCGTCGAGTTCCGGCCCCCCCGGTTCGGCCTCCGCGAGCCCGCCCGAGTAGTGCAGCCGGGTCTCGTCGGCGTAGCCTTCGAGGCCCTCGGGCAACGGCACTTCGGTTTCCGCCATCTCTTCTTCGATCTCCTCGCCCGCGATCTTCACCCGGCGGTAATACTCCATGCCGGTGCCGGCGGGGATGAGGCGGCCCATGATCACGTTCTCCTTGAGGCCCCGCAGGTAGTCCACCTTGCCGTTGATGGCGGCTTCGGTGAGCACGCGCGTGGTCTCCTGGAAGGACGCTGCGGAAATGAACGAATCGGTGGAGAGCGAGGCCTTGGTGATGCCGAGCAGCACCGCCTTGCCCTGGGCCGGACGGCTGCCGGCCGTGATGACGCGCTCGTTCTCTTCCCGGAACTTGAACTTGTCCACCACTTCCTCCGGGAGGAACTCGGTGTCGCCGATGTCTTCCACCTTCACCCAGCGCATCATCTGCCGGACGATGGTTTCCAGGTGCTTGTCGTTGATGTTGACGCCCTGCAGCCGGTAGACTTCCTGGACTTCGTTCACCAGGTACTTCTGCAGCTCGGTTTCGCCGAGGACGTCCAGGATGTCGTGCGGGTTGCGCGGGCCGTCCATGAGCGGATCGCCCGCCTTGACGCGCTCGCCTTCCTGCACGTTGATGTGAACGCCGCGCGGCATCATGTACTCGCGCTCCTGCCCGTCGTCACCCCGGATGATAACCTTGCGCATGCCTTTCACCACGTCGCCGTATTTCACGGCGCCGTTGATCTCGGCGATGACGGCCGTTTCGCGCGGCTTGCGGGCCTCGAACAGCTCCACCACGCGCGGCAGGCCGCCCGTGATGTCCTTGGTCTTCGTGGTTGCGCGCGGGATCTTCGCCAGCACGTCGCCGGCGTGAACTTCCTCGCCCTCTTTCACCGTGAGGTGAGCGTGGGTCGGCATGAGGTAGCGTTTTTCGTCGCCGCGGCCGCCGCCGGTCGGGCGGACGATCAGGGCGGGAAGGCGCTTTTCGTCGGGCGAGTCGGTCACCACCCAGTGGGACATGCCCGTGATCTCGTCCATCTGTTCCTGCAGCGTGAGGCCGTCCACCAGGTCCTTGAAGTGCACCTGACCGCTGACCTCGGTGAGAATCGAGAACGTGTACGGGTCCCACTCCACCAGGATGTCGTTCGCTTTGACCTTGGCGCCGTTGGCAACCCTCAGCCGGGCGCCGTACACAACCTGGTAGCGCTCTTTTTCGCGGCCCTTCTCGTCCACAACCGCGAGGATGCCGTTGCGGTTCATGGCGATCAGCTCGCCGTTCTTGTTCCGAACGGTGGTGATGTTGATGTACTTGGCGTAGCCGTCCGACTTGGTGTCCTGCGTGGACTGCTCGCTGACCCTGGTGGCCGCGCCGCCGATGTGGAACGTGCGCATGGTGAGCTGGGTGCCCGGCTCGCCGATGGACTGCGCCGCGATGACGCCCACGGCCTCGCCGCGCTCCACCATCTGCCCCGTGGCCAGGTTGCGCCCGTAGCAGAGCTGGCAGACGCCGCGCTTGGACTCGCAGGTGAGCACGGAGCGGATCTTCACCCGCTCGATGCCGGCGGCCTGAATGGCGGCCGCAAGCTCCTCGGTAATGATCTCGTTGACGCCGACGATCTTGCTGCCTTCGTAATCGAGCTGGTCTTCGAGGACCACGCGGCCCACGATGCGGTCGCGCAGGGCCTCGATGATCTCGCCCGATTCCACGATCGGCTCCACGTAGATGCCGTTGCCGGTGCCGCAGTCTTTTTCGGTGACGATGACGTCCTGCGCCACGTCCACGAGCCGGCGCGTCAGGTAGCCGGAATCGGCCGTCTTCAAGGCCGTGTCGGCCAGGCCCTTGCGGGCGCCGTGCGTGGAGATGAAATACTGCAGCACGTTGAGGCCTTCGCGGAAGTTGGCCGTGATCGGGGTCTCGATGATATCTCCCGAAGGCTTCGCCATGAGGCCGCGCATGCCCGAGAGCTGGCGGATCTGCTGTTTCGATCCGCGGGCGCCGGAGTCCGCCATGATGTAAATCGGGTTCAGGTAGCGGCCCGTCCGGTCGTCCTCTTCCATCACTTTGAACATCTCTTCGGAAACTCGCTCGGTGACCTTGGACCAGATCTCGATGATCTTGTTGAGGCGTTCGCCGTTGGTGATGGCGCCTTCAATGTACTGGTTCTGAACGGCGATGACCTCGTGTTCGGCGTCCTTCACGAGCGCCGGCTTGGACTGCGGCACCACCATGTCGTCGATGCCGATGGAGATGCCGGCGCGGGTGGCGTAGTGGAACCCGAGATCCTTGACCTTATCAAGCATCTGCACGGTGGTCTGCAGGCCGAAGCCCAGGTAGGCGTACTGCACCAGTTGCGTCAGGCCCTTCTTCTTGAGCAGGCCGTTGATGAACGGCATGTCCTCGGGCAATGCGTCGTTCAGGATCACCCGGCCGACAGTGGTGTCCATGTACTGCTTGATGAACTCGATCGGTTCGGCGTGCAGCACGTTCTGATTGTCGAAGGCGTGCGTCAGGTCGATCACCCGGCCGCTGAAGCGCAGCTTGATCGGCGTGAGCGTCTCGACCTCGCCCATTTCGAGGGCGATGAGCACGTCTTCGGTGGAGGCGAAGGTCCGGCCCTCTCCCTTGGTGCTGGGACGCGCCTTGGTCAGGTAATAGAGGCCCAGCACCATGTCCTGCGTGGGCACGGCGATCGGGGATCCGTGCGCCGGCGAAAGGATGTTGTTCGCCGAGAGCATCAGCGTCGCCGCTTCGATCTGCGCTTCCGGAGACAGCGGGATGTGGACCGCCATCTGGTCGCCGTCAAAGTCGGCGTTGAACGCGGTGCAGACCAGCGGGTGGATCCTGATGGCCTTGCCTTCCACCAATACCGGCTCAAAGGCCTGGATGCCGAGCCGGTGCAGCGTGGGAGCGCGGTTCAGCAGAATGGGGTGGTCCTTGATGACTTCCTCGAGAATGTCCCACACCACGGGATCCTGCTGCTCCACCAGTTCCTTGGCCTGCTTGATGGTGGTGCAGTGGCCGCGCTGCTCCAGGCGGTGATAAATGAACGGCTTGAACAGTTCGAGCGCCATCTTCTTCGGCAGGCCGCACTGGTGCAGCTTCAGCTCGGGACCGACAACGATGACGGAGCGGCCCGAATAGTCCACGCGCTTGCCGAGCAGGTTCTGGCGGAAGCGGCCCTGCTTGCCCTTCAGATTGTCCGAGAGGGACTTCAGCGGGCGGTTGTTGGCGCCGCGGAGAACTCGTCCGCGCCGGCCGTTGTCGAAGAGCGCGTCAACGGCCTCCTGCAGCATGCGCTTCTCGTTCCGCACGATCACGTCGGGCGCATGCAGCTCGATGAGCTTCTTCAGGCGGTTGTTGCGGTTGATGACGCGGCGGTACAGGTCGTTCAGGTCGGACGTGGCGAAACGGCCGCCGTCGAGCGGAACCAGCGGGCGCAGCTCAGGCGGGATCACGGGGATGACGTCCAGGATCATCCACTCCGGCTTATTGCCCGACTTGCGGAATGACTCGGTGACGCGCAGCCGCTTGGCGTACTTCAGCTTCTTCTGCTGCGACTGCTCGGTCTTCATTCTCTCGCGGATATCGAGACTCAGCGCCTCGACGTCCACTTTCTTCAGCAGTTCCTTGATGCCCTCGGCGCCCATCATGGCGACGAACTTGCCGGGGTACTCCTGGTCGAGCTGCCGCTTGCGCTCGTCGCTGATCACTTCAGCCTTGCCGAGGTTGGGAACCTCGCCGGGATCGACGACGACGTAGGCCTCGAAGTAGAGCACGCGCTCCAGCTCGCGGAGCGTGATGTCCAGCAGGTAGCCGATGCGGCTCGGCAGGCCCTTGAAGAACCACACGTGGGAGCAGGGGCTCGCGAGCTCGATATGCCCAAGGCGCTCGCGGCGCACCCGCGACAGCGTCACCTCGACGCCGCACTTGTCGCAGATGACTCCGCGATGCTTCATCCGTTTGTACTTCCCGCACAGGCATTCCCAGTCCGCGATGGGACCGAAAATGCGCGCGCAGAAGAGTCCGTCACGTTCCGGCTTAAAAGTGCGGTAATTGATCGTTTCCGGCTTCGTGACTTCCCCGTGCGACCAGCTTCGGATCTTTTCCGGCGACGCGAGACTGATTCGAATCGAATCGAAGTCCGCAATCAGGTTGGCTCTATCGTAGGGAGAGGATCGGTACAAGGCTCTTTCTCCTTCTATGAAACTCTGGCTGGGGCGGCGGGAGCTCGCAGCATTCAAGCAGCGGCCCCCGCCGGCCCCGCGGCCGTTTTCAGTCTGCCGCGAGCGGTGCGGTGTCCACCATCAACTCGCGCGGCTTCTTCATGAGCTCCACGTCAAGACACAGGGACTGGAGCTCCCGGATGAGCACGTTGAACGATTCCGGCACGCCCGGTTCGGCGGCCGCTTCGCCCTTCACAATCGCTTCGTAGATCTTGGCGCGCCCGTAGACGTCGTCGGACTTGGCCGTGAGAAGTTCCTGCAGGATGTACGCGGCGCCGTAGGCCTCGAGCGCCCACACTTCCATTTCGCCGAATCGCTGGCCGCCGAACTGCGCCTTGCCGCCCAGCGGCTGCTGCGTGATGAGCGAGTAGGGTCCGATGGAGCGCGCGTGGATCTTGTCGTCCACCAGGTGCGAGAGCTTGAGCATGTAAATGTAGCCGACAGTCACGGGCTGCTCGAACGGCGTGCCGCTGAGGCCGTCGAACACCTTCACTTTCCCGGAGGTCGGCAGTTCGGCCGCGGTGAGCTGCTTCTTGATGTCGCGCTCGGTGGCGCCGTCGAACACAGGAGTGGAGAAGCGCAGCCCGAGCGTCTTCGCCGCCCAGCCGAGGTGCGTTTCCAGAATCTGGCCGACGTTCATGCGCGAAGGCACGCCGAGCGGGTTAAGGACGATTTCAACCGGAGTGCCGTCCTCGAGGTAGGGCATATCCTCATCCGGAACGATTCGGGCGATGACGCCCTTGTTGCCGTGCCGGCCGGCCATCTTGTCGCCGACCGAGAGCTTGCGCTTCATGGCGATGTAGCACTTCACCAGCTTGATGACGCCCGGCGGGAGCTCGTCGCCCTTCTTCAGCTTGCTGACCTTCTCTTCGGTGATCTTCTCGAGCACGGCGATCTGCCGTGAGGTCATCTCCTCGATCTCGTCGATCTGCTCGTTGAGGCGCGGATCCTTGTCCTTCAGCTTCATGCGCTTCAGGTCGCGGGCGCGCATCTTCTCGATGAGCTCCCGCGTCAGGTCCGTGCCCTTTGCCAGGAGGCGCTTGTTGGTCTTCTCGTCGTGGAGGTCGGCCAGCAACTGCTTGCCGTCGAGAAGCCCTGCGAGCCGCTTCGCCCGCTCGTCATTCAGAATGCGCTTCTCGTCCTCCAGGTTGCGCCGCAGCTTGTCTTCCTGCTCCTGCATGATGAGCTTGGATCGCTCGTCGAGCTCAGCGCCCTTCCGGGAGAAGACCTTGCAGTCAACGACCGTGCCTTCGATGCCGGGCGGGCAGTAGAGCGACGCGTCCTTCACGTCGCCGGCCTTCTCGCCGAAGATCGCCCGCAGCAGCTTTTCTTCGGGCGTCAACTGCGTCTCGCCCTTCGGCGTGACCTTGCCGACCAGGATGTCGCCCGGCCTCACCGTGGCGCCGATGCGGATGATGCCGCTTTCGTCCAGGTTGCGCAAGAACGACTCGGAGATGTTCGGAATATCCCGCGTGATCTCCTCCGGCCCGAGCTTCGTGTCGCGCGCCTCGATCTCGAACTCCTCGATGTGGATCGACGTGTAGTAGTCGTCCTTCACGAGGCGCTCGCTGACGACGATGGCGTCCTCGAAGTTGTACCCGCGCCACGGCATGAACGCCACCAGGACGTTCCGCCCCAGCGCCAGCTCGCCGCTATCCGTGCACGGCCCGTCGGCCAGCACGTCGCCTTTCTTCACCTTCTGCCCCTTCTTCACAATGGGCTTTTGGCTGATGCAGGTGTTCTGGTTCGAGCGTTTGAACTTGATCAGCGTGTAGATGTCGGCACCCACCTCGCGCGAGAGTTGCCCCTCGTGGACGTTGCCCTCGACGCGCACGATGATGCGTTCGGAGTCCACCGAATCCACAACGCCGGCACGTTTGCAGATGACGACGGCGCCGGAGTCGCGCGCGGTCACCTTCTCCATACCCGTGCCGACGAACGGCGCCTCGGCGCGGAGCAGGGGCACGGCCTGCCGCTGCATGTTCGAGCCCATCAGCGCGCGGTTAGCGTCGTCGTTCTCGAGGAATGGAATCAGGCTGGCCGCCACCGAGACGAGCTGTTTCGGACTGACGTCCATGTACTCGATCTCTTCCCGCTGTTTCAGGACGAAGTTGCCCGCCTGCCGCGCGTTGACCAGGTCGTTCACGATCCGGCCGTTCTCATCCAGTTCGACGTTGGCCTGGGCGATGGTGTACTTATCCTCCTCCCAGGCCGAGAGGTACTCGCAATGCGCTTCGGATTCGGCGGGCTGCTTCTTCTTGGTTGTGGCGTCGGTGTTCGCCTTATCGATCTCCGGCCGCCGCGCGATATCGCCCACCTTGTAGTGCGTATCGCCGGGGTTCAGGATCTTGACTTCGTCCACCACCAACCCGTTCTGCACTTTGCGGTACGGGCTCTCGATGAACCCGTACTCGTTGATGCGGGCAAAGCAGGAGAGCGACGAGATCAACCCGATGTTCGGGCCTTCGGGCGTCTCGATGGGGCAGATGCGGCCGTAGTGGGTCGGGTGTACGTCGCGCACTTCGAACCCGGCGCGCTCGCGCGACAATCCGCCCGGTCCGAGGGCCGAAAGCCGCCGCTTGTGCGTGATCTCCGACAGCGGGTTGGTCTGGTCCATGAACTGCGAAAGCTGGCTGGAGCCGAAGAACTCGCGAATGGCCGCCATCACCGGCTTCGCGTTCACCAGGTCGTGCGGCATGGCCGTGGACATTTCCTGGTAGACCGACATTTTTTCTTTGATGGCCCGCTCCATGCGGACCAGGCCGATGCGGAACTGGTTCTCGAGCAGCTCGCCGACCGCGCGCACGCGCCGGTTGCCGAGATGGTCGATATCGTCCACGGAGAGACTGCTCACCCTGCGCAGCTTCAGCAGGTAGCGGATGACGTCGTAGAAATCCTCGGGGTCGAGGATCTTGCGGTCGAGCGGGTGGCGGTCCTTGTTCCCCGGGTTCGATTTCCAAAACGGCGGCGCGTATTCGGCGTCATCGTGGATCTTGATGTTGAACTTCATGCGGCCCACGCGCGAGAAGTCGTACTTGCGCGAGTCGAAGAACATGCCCTGGAACAACTGGGTCGCCGTGTCGAGAGTGGGCGGGTCGCCCGGCCGCAGTTTGCGATAGATCTCGAGCAGCGCGTCGTTCTGCGATTTCACCGGGTCCTTGCGGAGCGTGGCCGAGATCACGCTGCCCGCGTCGTCGCGCTCGGGGAAGAAGACTTCGAAACTCTCGATTTCGCTCTCGAAAAGCCGCCCGACGATCGTGCTGGCCAGCTCGTGGTTGGCCTCGATCAGGATCTCGCCCGTGCTCATGTCCACGACGTCGGCGGCGATGTAGGCGCCCTCCAGATCGTTCGGCGCCACTTCCACCTGCTCGATGCGCGCCTTCTGGATCTCCTTCAGCACGCTCGAGGTGATCTTGCGGCCCTGCGGAACGACGGTTTCGCCCGCCTTGTTCATCACCGCGTGCGAGAGCTTCATGCCCTGCAGCCCGGGCGACACGTTCCACATGAGCTTCTTGCTCTTGATGGAGATCTTGTCCACCCGGTAGAACGTGCGCAGGATCTGCTCGTCGGTCTTCAGACCGAGGGCGCGCAGGAACACAGTGCCGTAGAACTTCCGCTTGCGGTCGATGCGGACGTGCAGCAGGTTCTTGTTGTCGTACTCGAACTCCACCCAGCTTCCGCGGTACGGAATGATCTTGCCCAGGTAGTAGCCCTGCGCCGCCACCTTCTCGAAAAACACGCCCGGCGAGCGGTGCAACTGCGAGACGATGACGCGTTCGGTGCCGTTGATGATGAACGTGCCGTTATCGGTCATCAGCGGCACTTCGCCGAAGAAGACTTCCTGCTCCTTGATGTCCCTCACCGTCCGGTTGCCGGTCTCGGGGTCCTTGTCGTAGACCGTCAGGCGGATGGTGACCTTCAGCGGGGCGGCATACGTCATGCCCCGCTCTTCGCACTCGGCGACGTCGTACTTGAGCTGCAGCCCCACCGGGTCGCCGCAGCGGTTGCAGAACGTGACGATGTTCTTGTTGAACGTGCCGCACTTCGGGCAGAGAACGTCGCCTGCATGGAACGGGTCCGTGCGAATCGTCGCGCCGCAGTTCGGGTTGCGGCAGGTGGAGCGCAGGTGGTGCAGGCCCTTGAGGTTGCCGCACTTGCACTCCCAGTTCCCTATCGCGTAATCCACGAATTCCAGTTGGCTCAGCCCCCGGAAATCGGAGATCGGGAAGACACTGTCGAACACACTTTCGAGTCCGATGTCTTCCCGCTCGCTCGGGAGCAGGTCCATTTGCAGAAATCGCTCATAGGATTTCTTCTGGACTTCGATAAGGTTCGGGATCGGGATGGAGGTCTTGATTCGAGAAAAATCAACCCGCTCCCGCGTCGCGCCGTTTGCCGCAGTCTGCATTTTGTTACTCCTGAAAGCCGAAAGGCTACAGAACGAAACTTATGAAACAGTCAAGCACGGACCGGGACTCTGTCCGTCAGCCGGGATCAACGAGCCTGGCGGGCACGTCGATGCCTGCCCGTGCCGGGACTTCATGAGTGGTGCTGCGCCCAGGAATTCATGTACGGGATGTTGCTCCGAGCTGTTCGTAAATCGAATTGGGCCCGGGACTTCTGGTTGCTGAGGGAAAGCCGGAACTGGAGAACACACGTGTTGGCCGGTTTCGAGCGAACTGAAGACACAATACAAGGGTGCGAGGTTCACGAACACTCGTTGTGGAATATGCCCAGAGGACAGTCTAGCAGAAATGGGGGGATCGGTCAAATACTCTGTAGCATTTTGGTTGCCGTTGCCAGGAGGAAGGAACAAACCATTCTGAATTATGTGCTTAGCTAGACAATGCTCCAAAACGGCCAAGATCGCCGGCATGCCCTATCCAAGGGGATTCTCCCTACTCCGCGCTCTTGTGGTCGAGAATGATCATCCACCCGCCCGGTGTCCTGCGGAACAGCAGCGTAAACCACCCGCCCGCGTTGCCTCCGGCCGCGGCGCTTCTCTCGAGCTGCCAATGACCCAACACCGACGCGTACCCGGCGCACAGCGGCTTCACCTGGAGCTCTGAAAAAGCCAACGTCCCCATTTTTTCGCGCGTAGTGTACTGCTCGAGATAGTTCTTCAGGATCCCCTCACGCCCGCGCGTCACATGCGATCCCACGAAGGTTGTGGACTCCGAATCCAGGTAGCCGTCCATAAACGCACGAACATCGCCGGCGTTCCAGGCCGCCTGTTGTTTCTCGAGAACCGCCGTGACCGCCGCGGCGTCGCCGGCTCCGGACTGCGGAGAACCGCCGTGACCGCCGCGGCGTCGCCGGCTCCGGACTGCGCTCGCGCAGGGCACAGCACGAACACAGTCGCTCCCAGGGCTGCCGCCAACTTGCCTGTGCGCATCCCGACAGTGTACCCAAGCGCGGCTCAGGGCAAGATGACGAGCGCGCTGCGTGAGAACGCGAACCTCTTCCCGATCTCGTCCACCACGCTCACCTGGCACGTGTAACGGCCCAGCGGCAGCTTGTCGAGCGCCACCTGGAACTCGATGGGAACGGTGGCCTGCCGGCCCGCACGCGGCTCTCCGGCGTGCACCGCCGGCGTCTCGAAGGCCTTGGCGCGGCCCCGGAAGATGCTGAGTGCGGCAACCAGGTTGGCCTTCTTGTCCGCCGGGCTCAGAGCCGGATCGTACGCCTCCATGTAGACGAACAGGTTCTGGTCCTTGCGGAACACCCTCGTCACGCTCGGAATGAGTTTTTGCCCGTTTTCTACGAGCGGATTCAGAGCCTGGGCCTTCTTTTGTCCGGCTGCGCCCACGGCGGCCTCGAGCGGCTCGCGCTGATTGCTCCACACGGTGGAGCTCACGCGGAGGTAGCCGGAGGGCGTCTTCAGATCCGGCACGGTGAAGCGCGTCTCGAAGGTCCCCATCTTGCCCGTCCGGTTCTCACGCGCCAGGAATTTCAGGCGGTAGTCGCCGGGCGCGAGCGTGAATCCCGTGTCGTACTCGAAGTTGCGCCGTGCGAGTTGCGCGCCACTCGCCGTATCGAGCTTAACAGTGATGCCGTCGCGAACGCTCGAGACCAGCCGGTTCTGCGAGTCGCGCACCTGCCCGATGAAATCGAACTCGGTGACCTGGTTCGAGCCCTTGGCCCCAAGCTCCACGGCCGATCCTGGAATCTTCACCGCCAGCGGCACGAAATAGCGGTCGCGGCCCAGCCGGAAGAAGTTCACTTCGAGCGCCAGCGGAAGCCCCGTCACAGGGTCGTCCATCAGAAGCGCCTGCTCGAGCTGCCGTTCTTTATCGCTCTCGGTAAACTTCCCGAACTCTTTCGGGCCGAAATAGCCGTTGCGGTAGTCGAGCTTGGCCTGCGGCTGGCTCGCCACCTTCACCTGAATTTTGCGGTAGCGGCCGTCCAGCGCCGGATTCGTGCTGTAGTAACCGACAATGTAGTAGCTCTGAATGTCCTTCTGCGCCTGCACGATGCCCATGGCGAGGTCGTTGTTATCGAGCAGCGCCTTCCCGCCGGTATCCGATGCCAGCGAGACGAGCGTCTCCTGCTGATCGTTGAACTGCGCCCTCTGCTGTGTCTGCGCCGCCCCGCTGAACAGTCCCGTCCCCCGCTCGGAGGCATGGGATGCGTCTCCGCCGGGGATGAGCGCCGTGAGGCCGCGGGCGTCCACGGGGTAGAAGGCCACGTTCGAGCGGACCGCGGCGTTGATCGTGGACCGGAGCTGCGACTGGTTTTCCACCCCGGTCTTGGCCACGCCACCGGAGAAATAGACCAGGGCCTTCTTTTCGGGCAGCGCGGCCAGCATCCGTGACGCCGTTTCGAGCGCGCTCAGCTTCCGGTCGGTGTTGAAGATGTTGAACTCGGTCTCATCGGCTACGAACGCCGCGCCCGTGTCCTCCCCGTTATCCGAGTCGCCCGTGTCCGCCGCGATGGCCAGGTCGCTGCCCTCGCCGGAGGAAAAGCTGCGGACGGCGGCCGTGATCAGGTCCCGATCGGACGTGAAGTCCTGGACAACTTGCAGATCGGTGGAGAAGGTCATCACGGCGACCATGTCGGATGCCGTCATGTTCTGTTCGACGAACCGAAGCGCCGCCTTTCGCGCGCGCACCTGTTCGGCGGGCTGCATGGAGGAAAGGTCGAAGAACAGCACCATCAGCCGCCGGTCCTGATACTGCACGTGCCCGGGCTTCGAGACGGCAATCGCCTTCGAACGCACCGGCGGCGCCTGCGGCCGCTCGGCCAGCGCGGGAGCGTGCGGCAACGGCTCTGAGCTCAATTGCTGGAACTCGAATACCGAAATCGTCTGAGGCTTGCCGTCTTCGAGAACGACGAAATCCTGTTTCTTCAGGTCCGGCATGTCGTGGCCGGCGCGGTCGCGCACGGCCACATCCACCACAACCAGGTTGGCTTCCGTGCGGAACGTGGGCTGCTGAGCGAAAGCGGCCAGCGCCAGCGCGGGCAACGCGAGCTTGTTGAGTATCCGAGCCATGTGTCAGAACCGGAGGCGGGTGGTAAACGTGATCCGCCGCATGCCTTGAGCCGCCGTCGGCAGCCCGTAATCGGCTGCGTTCACAACCGTGCCGAAAGCCGTGTAACTCACGCGATTGAGGAAGTTCTGGCTGTCCGCCCGGAACTCGATGCGCCTCCGCTCGTCGATGGCGAACGACCGCCCGAAAGACAGGTTGAGCGAAAGTTGCGACGGTCCGGGAATCGTGTTGCGGCCCGCATTGCCAAAGGCGCCCGGCAGCGGGTAAGTGAACGCGGCCAGGTTGAAGAAACCGGTGCCCGCATCGATGGGTTCGCCCGTCGCCTGCGCGCGCCCGCTTCCAATGGCGCCCGTGCCGCCTGTGTCGGCCTGATTGCCCAGAACGCGTGCGGTGAGCGGCGCGCCCGTCGCATAGGTCAGCCCGCCGCTGAGGTTCCAGTCCTTGAGCATCCGCCCCGCCCAACGTGAGCTCCGGAGCAGGCCGCTCTGGTCACTCACGGGCGAACTGATGATGTAGGACAAATTGAGCGTGTGCCGGCGGTCGAAGCTCGAGAGGCCCCGCTCGGCCCTCAGGTCCTCGTCATTTTGCGCCACGACTGCGGCGCCGCCGCCAATCGACGAGGCGTTGTCAATCGATTTCGAGAACGTATAGAGCGCGTTCACGGATATGCCCCTCGAGAACCGGCGCATGAGCCGCGCCTGGCCGGCGTGGTAGACGGAATCGCCGTTCGCGTCGTCGAATGTGAACCCGACGGCATTTCCGATGCGCCGCCGCTCTTCCGCGGTCAGGGGCGAGCCCGGCGCCGCACGGTTCGGCAATCTCTGGATATCGAGCCGCGTCCCCTTCGTTCCGAGATACCCGATTTCAGCGACGAAGTTGTGAGGCAGCGACTGCTGCAAAGCGAAGTTCCACGTCTGCGCATAGCCGACGCGGTAATTGCGGTCCACGGCGTACGTGTTCGTGATTGCCTGGGACGGGGCGGCGGCGAACCCGTTCTCGATGGTGAGCGGGTTTGCCAGGCTCGTGTTCAAAGAGGCCGCGTTGGCGAACGGCGGTTGCGCCGCCAGCCGCGACGGGAACTGGCTGTAGATCGAGCCGTTATAAAAGATCCCGTAGCCGCTCCGTACCAGAAGCTGGCGCTGGCTGATCGGCTTCCACGCGATGCCGATCCGCGGTGAAAAGTTGTTCTTGTCGGGATTCACCAGGCCGGCGGGGAACTTGCCTGAGTACGGACCCGTCTCGTCCGGCGTGACGACCGCCACGGCGGTGAACCCCGGAGCGATATCGAGGTTCGCCATGTGGCCGTACTTCTCCTGGTAAGGCGTGAAGAACTCGTATCGCAAGCCGAAGTTCAGAGTCAGATTGCTCCGAACCCGCCAGTCCTCCATGCCGTAACCGTCCATGACAGACGCGCGGAAATACGTGCTCGTGTCGCCGAAGCGGATGGAACTCGATTGCGGCGTCCCCAGCAGGAAGTCCGCAAAGTCGAAGCCGGTGCCCGCAACGGGCTGCCCTTGTGCATTGAAGGCGCTGGTTGCGAGTCCGGTGAAGGTGAAACTGCCGCGCGCATTCTGGTCCGTGCGGGTGTTGATCTGCATGCGGCGGTACTCGCCGCCGAAGGTCACCGTGTGAGCCCCGCGCACCAGGGTCACGGTGTCGCTCACACCGGCCGTCTGGTTGCGCTGCAGGACCGGGCTCGCGTCCGTGAGCGCGCCGAAGTTGGTGAAGGAGAGGTTCGGCGGGCCGTAGTTGATCGGGTCTTGCGACACGCCGGTGATGCCCAATCCCGCCGCAACATCCGTTCCGTATGCGAAGAACGGAACCGTGGTGCTGCGGTTCCGGCTGAAAGTCAGGCGCACGTTGTTGAGTGTGGTCGCGCTGAGATTATGCGTCCACCCGGCGCCTAGCGCCATTCCCAAACCGGAAGTCTCGTCGCGGAAGCCGAACAACTGAGGGTTCGCGCCGTCGCGCCGCTGCATGTTGAAGTTGAAATCGAGACGGTCCTTTGACGTAAGGGTCCGGTTCCCGCGCAGTCCCAGGTTGTCCGAGTTGTTCGCGGTGGATGTTATGTACTGATAGTTCTGCACCTGCCCCGGCTGGTTCGGCAGCGGGATGAACTGCAGCAGGCCGCGCGCGGCCGCATTCAAGCGGTCGGCCGGAATGACGTTCCCGGGGAAAAGCGCGCCTGACTTCGGGTCGTAGATCTGAACCGGACCGGCCGCGACGGCCCGGGAGAAATCGCCCGCGCGCTCTTCGGGCGTGGGCAGCGTCGATACGGAATTGTACGGATTGCGCGCCCGCGTGCCGAAGTAGCTCAGGAAAAAGAATGTCTTGTTGTCGTGAATCAGTTTCGGAATCGTGAGGGGCCCGCCCGCCGTGATACCGAAGCGGCTTTGGGCATAGGAGGGCTTCTCGACGGTTTGGCCGTTCAGCGAGTACGGCCGGGCATCGAGGGCAGAGTTGTCCAGGCTGAAGAAGGCGCTGCCGTGGACGCCGGTGTTCCGCCCCCTGCCCGCGCGGTTGCCGAAACTCTCGCCGCGCATTCCGGGACCCTGGCCGGGACGGCCACCAGGCCTGCGGCCGCCGGCGGCGTTTCTGGCGCCCCCGAATCCGCCTGGGCCGCCCATGCCGCCGCGGCCTCCGAATCCGCCTCCCGAACCACCAAAGCCGCCACCCGGACCTCCCTGTCCTCCCTGGCCCTGCATTCCCGGAGCGTTGCCCTGCTGTCCGAAGCCGCCCTGCTGGTCAAAGCCGCCGCGGTTCACGCCGAACAGATCGTCCGTCTGTGCCGCCTGCTGCAGGCCGCTGCTCAGCGTCCCATTCATCAGGAACGCCTCGTTGGCGCTGCTCGGATCGGAGGGCGCTGCGGGCGTGGATGCCGGTGCGGTCTGCTGCTCTGCCGCGGCCGCTGCCGCCGTGGTCTGGTTGAGAGTGAGATTGCGGAATCCAGCCTGGGAGTTCGCTCTCGCTTGTTGCGGCCCTCCCGCGGGCCGCGCCGCGGCAACCTCTGCGGACCTGAGTGTCAGCGTGAAGTCGGCATTGACCGGAGCCGCGTCGATCGCGACGTCGCGCTTGGCCGGCTCGAACGCCAGCATCTGCACCTCTACGATGCAGCTACCGGGCCCGAGGCGCGAAAGCTCATACCGCCCGGAGTCGTCGGTGGTCGTGACGATTCGCCTGGCACCCTGCATCGCCGTGACGGTTGCGCCCGGAATGGGAAGTCCCGCTGAACGAACGGTGCCGGCCAGCACCGGGCCGCTCGCGGGCGGCGGGGCTTGCTCGCCGGCCAGCACGGCGGCAAACACGAGCGCTGGAAGCGGCAGGAACATCGGAGTCCTGCTCAGGACACGCGCTTAGCGGTGAATTCCTGCGTGCGGTCGCTGCCTTCCCGTTGCCGGGTCATCTTCATCTCGTCGCCCGAAACCTTGCCCTTGTAGAGAATCTTGACCGCCTGCCCGTTGAACTCCATTGCCACGGAGAAAGACACGTCGTCGCCATTAATCTGGCCGGCCAAGATCTCCCGGTCGCCCATGGGACTCGAAACGGTGCCGCTCAGTTTGTTGCCATCCGCCTTCAGATTGAAGGTGGTCTCTCGCGTTTGCCCGTCGCGGCCGGGCACTTGCGCCACCCATTTTCCGGAAACATCCGCCGCCAGTAGCGTCACAGCGGCGGCCAGTAGCACCAAGGAAAGAACTGCAGTCAATTTGGCCATGCCTGTATGGTGAACCTCCTACTCCGGATGTTACCGGGTTGGGTATTGCGAGACGTAAATGTTTGTAAGGGCCCGGACGCGCGCCACCCCGCCGCGGAAGTCTTTACCAATGTTTACCTTTCGAGCGAATCGGGATCCCTGGCCGCGCCGTTATTACAGGCAGGGAGGGATACTTCGATGCCGGTTGCTTACCGAGGGATGGGCCGGCTGATGCTGGTTGCCGGGCTGCTTGCCGCGTTGGGCGGCGCGATTCTGCGGCGCGGCGTGGGGCATCCACTCTTCGGAGCGTTCATCGTGTCGGTATGCGCGCTCAGCGCCGGCGCTGTCACGGTGAACTGCCTCTTGCCCGGAGCTGGATTCACCTCAGTGCTCCTTGAGGTGTCCGGGCGCGTCGCGGCCCTCGCCGCCGGCTGCATCTCACTCGATCTTCAGTGCCGCAACGCCCGCCTTTTGATGTGACGCACGCCGGGAACGGTCTCTTGCGCGAACGGCCACACTTTCAATCCACGATGGCGCTGGCCGCCATTACCATGAACGCCTTGCTGGCCTCGTCGGCGCTGCCGTCGGCGTTCTGTACCAGGAACACGCGAATCATGTCGCGCTTGGGAGCGATCCAACCCTGCGTTCCGAATGCGCCGCCGTGGCCGTAGGCGCTGGGCGAGTGCAGTTGGTAGGTTCCCGGCGCTCCCTTTACCACTTCCGAGGTGAGCCCGTATCCGCCTCCGCCGATCCAGCCCGCGTTCGGGATGTGCTCCGTGTGCAGTTGCGTCATCAGCTCGATCGTGGGCTTCGACAGCTAGCGCCGGCCGCCGGACGTGCCGCCGTTCAACATCATCTGGTAGAGCGCGCAGAGGTCGGATGCCGTCGAGTACAGGCCCCACTCCGGCGCCGGGTAGCGGGATCCGGGCCGGAACTCTTCAGGGTCGCCGCCCAGCAGGTGTTCGCGCGCGCGCACGAGCTTGCCGTCCTGCTTGTGATACACCATGGCGACGCGGCCGCGCTTGTCTTCGGGGGCATAGAAGAACGTGTCCTTCATTCCGAGCGGCGTCAGCAGCCTCTCCTGGATGAACTGCTCGAACGTCTGCCCGGACTGCACCTCGATAATGCGGCCCAGGATGCCGATGCCGGGGCTGCTGTATTGCCATTTCGTATTACGCTCGAACAGCAGCGGCTGCTTTGCGTAGATCTTCACCGCGTCGGCGAGCGTCATTCGCATCTGGTTCATCATCGCCATAATGTCGTCGGCGTCAGGGTCAAACACGCCGGCCGTGTGGGTCATCAGGTCGCGAACGGTGATCGGGCTTGCCTTGACGCCGCCCTCGAGCGTGGCGCCGTGAAACTCGGGCAGCTAGCGCTCCACAGGGGCGTTGAGCTCCACCTTGCCTTCCTCGTAGAGCATCATGATGCCGATGCCGGTGACCGGCTTCGTCATCGACATGATCTGGAAGATCGACCCCTTCGTCATAGGCTTCCTGTTCTCCAGATCCTGGTAACCGGCCAAATCGAGAAGCGCGATCGTTCCGTGCCGCGCCACCAGCATCACGGCGCCTGCGCTATCGCCGCGGTTCACGAAATCCCGCATGCGATCCGGAATGCGGGCCATGCGGGCCGGGTCGAGGCCGCCCTTGTTGGCCGGGGGTGCAGCGGCGCAAAGAACTGCAGCAAGAAGAAGAAGGGCAGGGAAGCGTTTCAGGAAAAGGCGCACGGGAACCAGCATAATCGATTCGCTCCTTCCGCTACGCGCTTGGACACTCTACCCCAGGTGCCGCGCTCAGGGACCGGGCGCGGGCTTGCCTGCGGCGGGATGGTATACGAGTGGACGCCCGGCGCACGGGCGCGCGCCGGGCGGAAATCGCGGGAGGCTTACTTTACTTCGACGGTAGCGCCGGCATCCGTGAACTTCTTGCGGATTGCCTCAGCCTCATCCTTCGACACGCCTTCCTTGATCGGCTTCGGCGCGCCGTCTACCAGGTCCTTCGCTTCCTTCAGCCCCAGGCTCGTGACTTCGCGAACGGCCTTGATGACGTTGATCTTGTTGGCGCCCGTGGCAGTCAGCACCACGGTGAACTCGGTCTTCTCTTCCGCTGCCGGAGCCGCGGCCGCCGCAGCGCCCGCCGCCGGCGCGGCCGCTACCGCGGCAGCAGCCGCGGACACGCCGAACGCCTCTTCAATCCCCTTCACGAGCTGCGCCGCCTCGAGCAGCGTCAGGCCCTTGATCTGTTCCAGAATCGCGTTTACGTCCGCCATTTTCGTCCAACTCCTTAGCTTGTAGCTTGTAGTTTGTTGCTCGTAGCTCGAACCCGGCGGCTCCCGGCCGCTGGGCGGCAAGCTACAGGCCGTTATGCTTTGAACTTTTCTTCCTTGATGGCCTGGTCAATGACCACGGCCAGGTTCCTCACCACGCCGTTCAGGCTCACTGCCAGCCGCTGCGCGGAGGAGTTGATCAGCCACATCACCTTCGCGATCAGCGCTTCCTTCGAGGGCATGTTGGCCAGATCGTTGATCGACTTCACGTCGATCACGCGGCCTTCAACCATCCCCGCCTTGAACGTGAAAGTGGGATTATTCTTCGCGTATCCGGTAAGTGCCTTCGCCAGCGCCACGGGATCCGTCGCGGTGTAGGCGAGGGAAGTCATCCCCTTCAGGCCCGTCAGCAGGTCTGCCGCCGCGGTGCCTTCGGCCGCCTTCTCGGCCAGGTTGTTCTTGATCACCCGGTAGCGGCCGCCCGCCCCGCGGATCGCCTTGCGCAGCTCGAAATCCTGCGCCACCGTGAGTCTCTCAAAGCTGCTCAGAAACAGGTGGTGTGTCTGCTGCAACTCCTGGCGGAGCGCCTCGACGTCCTTGTACTTGTCCGATTTCCTTTTCACGGCAATCTCCCTACCGGCTTACGCCTGCCTGAGGTTGTACGGCGTGACGTCCAGCCTCACGCCCGGGCCCATCGTGGAGCAGATGGTGACGCTCTTCACGTACTTGCCCTTGGCCGCCGGCGGCTTGGCCTTCACCACCGCCTGAATCAGCGTGACGGCGTTCTCGGTCAGCTTGTCGGTGCTGAAGCTGGTCTTACCCACCGGGGCGTGGATGATTCCGGTTTTGTCCACGCGGAATTCCACCTTGCCGGCCTTAGTCTCGCGGACCGCCCTGGCCACTTCCATCGTCACCGTCCCGGTCTTCGGGTTCGGCATCAACCCGCGCGGGCCGAGCACCTTGCCGAGCCGGCCGACGGACCGCATCATGTCGGGCGTGGCGACTACGGCGTCAAAATCGATCCAGCCGCCCTGGATTTTCTGAACCATGTCCTCGCCGCCCACGAAGTCCGCCCCGGCTTCCTCGGCCTCGCGCTGCTTTTCGCCCGAGGCGATTACGAGTACGCGCTTGGATCTTCCCAGCCCGTTCGGCAGCACGACTGTACCGCGGACCATCTGGTCGGCGTGCTTCGGGTCTACACCAAGCCGCATGTGGACCTCGACGGTCTCGTCGAACTTGGCGAATTTCACCTTCTGGACCAGCGGGACAGCCTCTTCCAGCGTGTAAGGCTGAGCCTTGATCGCCTGGACGGCAGATAGATACTGTTTACCTTGTTTGCGGGCCATATCTCCTCATTGGTGCAAGCGGCAGAGACGCAATCCCTGCCTCCCACTGAGTCTGGTTTGATGAAACTGTTACTTTACCACACGCAGCCGCACCCCCGCTTGCCGCGGCGGGCCGGCAGCGCGCACACGCAGCTAGATGACGTCCACGCCCATGCTGCGGGCCGTGCCTTTCACGCACTCCATCGCCGCCTCCAGCGTGAAGCAGTTCAGGTCCGGCATCTTCAACTTCGCAATCTCTTCCACCTGCTTGGAGGTGATGCGGCCGACCTTGGTCTTGTTCGGTTCGGCCGATCCCTTCGCCAGGCTCACGGCGCGCTTGATCAGCACCGGCACCGGCGGGGTCTTCGTGATGAACGTGAAAGACCGGTCGTTGAAAATCGTGATGACGACCGGGATGATGAGCCCTTCCTGATCCTTCGCCGACGTCTTTGCGTTGAAGGCCTTGCAGAACTCCATGATGTTGACGCCCTGCGGGCCGAGGGCGGTGCCCACGGGGGGCGCCGGCGTAGCTTTGCCGGCCGGAATCTGCAACTTCACCTGCCCAGTGACTTTCTTTGCCATTTCTATGAACCCTATCGTGATTGCCGCCGCCGGCCCGCGCGTACGCGCTGATTCCGGGCGCCAGCCGCTCCTAAATCTTTTCTACCTGCCCGAATTCGAGCTCGACGGGCGTGGCCCGCCCGAAAATCGTTACCAACACCCGCAGCGTGTTGCGCTCCGAGTTCACTTCGTCCACCTTGCCTGAGAAGTTCGTGAACGGGCCGTCCGTGATGCGCACCGTCTCGCCCTTCTCGAACGTCTGCTTCGGCCGCGGCCTGTCGGCCGACGTGGCCTGGCGGTAAAGGATGTCGTTCACCTCGGTGGCGCTCAGCGGCACCGGCGTGTTTCCGCCTCCGACAAAGCCAGTCACCCGCGGCGTGTTCTTCACCGCGTGCCACAGGTCGTCGTTCATTTCCATCTCGACCAGGACGTAACCGGGGTACATCAGCCGCTTGCTGGTGACCTTCTTGCCCGAGCGAACTTCGACCACTTCCTCGGTCGGGATCAGAATCTGCCCGATCTTGTCGGCGAAGCCGAAGGCTTGCGCCCGGCCTCGCAGCGACTCGGCTACTTTGTTCTCAAAACCCGAATAAGTGTGGATAATGAACCACTTTTTCGGGGAGCTTTCATCGACGGCGGGCAGGCCCGGCTCGGGCCCGGCGGCTGCCTCGGGTGATTCAGCATCCGCTGCCGTTACCGGCGTCTCGTCGTCCGGCTGAACTCCTATGTTGTCGTCTGCCATACGGCACCGCCCTAGGTTTGCCTGCTCAATGCCTTGAACAGTCTCCCGATCAGGTTCGAGATCACCGAGTCCACTACAAAGAAATAGGCGGCGAAAGCGAACACGGTCGCGATCACCACCACCGTGGTCGCCCGGACCTGCTTCCGGCTGGGCCACGTCACCCGGCGCATCTCCATCTGGAGTTCCTGGACATAGGCCTTCACCGCCATCGGCCAGCCGCCGACTTTTCCGCCAATTGACTTCGTTTCTTCCATGTTCCGCTTTACCGCCTCGCGGCGTCATCGCCGCCCACAAACGCTCGCGGCTCCCGGGACCGGTCCGGCAACCCGATGCCGCCCTGCTTCACGCGCAACCGCCAACTTCACTGTTTCGGAGCACCGATTCGGAAGAAGAGGTGCGGCCCGTTGACTCGCTGGCAGGGGCGGAGGGATTCGAACCCCCACTCGCGGTTTTGGAGACCGCTGGTCTACCGTTAAACCTACGCCCCTACTTTCAGGCGGCAGCCACAATCAGCCCTCTCCGGCCGCAACTTACTGCCGGAGGTCCTCTATATTCTACAGTATCCGGACGGTTGCGCGGCCGAAGCCGCTCCCGCCCGCTCCTGCTCTCTTCAGCCCGCCGTTACTTGGTTTCGCGGTGTACCTGGTGCTTGCGGCAGTGCGGGCAGAACTTCTTCAACTCCAAGCGTTCGGTCTTGGTCTTCTTGTTCTTCGTGTTGGTGTAGTTCCGGTTCTTGCACTCGGTGCACTGGAGCGTGATGATTTCTCTTGGCATCGCCAATTACTCCAATATGTCCGTTACCGTTCCGGCGCCCACGGTCCGGCCGCCCTCGCGGATGGCGAACCGCAATCCCTTGTTCATGGCCACCGGCGTGATCAGCTCCACCACGAGGTTCACGTTG
>Ga0209777_10000815_pt1 | contig 48247 bp, 34 predicted proteins | sample FrelakmetHBP12HB_FD_187147 | JGI IMG/M metagenome (GOLD analysis project Ga0209777, IMG submission 187147) | Freshwater lake sediment microbial communities from the University of Notre Dame, USA, for methane emissions studies -HBP12 HB (SPAdes)... | ecosystem: Environmental > Aquatic >... | reverse complement strand
GGAAACAACACAGGCTCTTCAGCCGCCCCGACATATTTCACTCCGACATTAGCTTCAGCTTTATTCGCCAACCAGGGGACTACAACGACAATCCTTCACGGCAACGCATCTGGAAATCCTTCATGGGGCGCAGTCAGCCTGGCCGCTGATGTTTCGGGTATATTGCCAGCTGCCAACGGCGGCACGGGGCTTGCTTCTCTTACCGCCAACGACCTTATATATGGCAATGGCACGGGCACCGCGAATCTTTTGGCTCCTGGAGCAACTACAGGAATGTTCTTAAGGAATACCGCAGCCGGCGCGCCTTCATGGAGCACATTAGTGATGCCTAATGCGGCTACAATAGGCGACTTGCTTTATGGTTCATCATCAAACACAATAGGCAACTTGGCTGATGTTGCCACAGGAAACGCTTTAATCAGCGGCGGTGTCGGAGCAGCGCCAAACTGGGGAAAAATCGGACTTACAACTGCTGTTACAGGAACTTTAGGAATAGCCAATGGTGGTACCAATAGCGTTGCTACTGCGACAGCAGGCGCAATTGCCTATGGCACTGGCAGCGCCTTTGCATTCACCACAGCCGGCACTTCCGGACAACAATTAAAATCAAATGGAACAGGAACTCCGACTTGGGTGACTCCCGCGTCTTCGCAGTCGACTCCAGCAAACCCGACCGGAACTACAAGTTCAACAGGGGTTATGATGGGGCTTGCTGGCTCTATAACTCCATCTAAAAGTGGGAATGTTATAATTGTTATTTCTGGAGATGCGATGGCGAATGTCTGTGCCACAACTGGTGCAACTGGTGGAGCGCAAGTGCAGATCCGTTATGGAACAGGGACTGCTCCTGCAAATGGCGCCGCATTGACGGGAACTGCCGTAGGAGGTCTCGAAAAATGGGTTTGCTCACATGCAACTTCGAGAGATCCGTTTTCGGTTAATGCTGTTGTAACCGGATTAACTGTTAGCACGAGCTATTGGATCGACCTCGAACTTATCGCCACACAGGGAGCCTCATTAACAACGGCCAATCTTTATGATATTAGCATCTCTTCAGCAGAATTTTAATATGGCATGAAAAGGATACCGAAAATCTTAAAAGTTATAATTATTTTGGTTGTAATCTTGCTGGCTGGATTGGGCACATTTTATTATTTGAATAGGGTAGGGCATGTTAATACAAAACCCACAGACCAAGAAATACTGGCGCAATTGAAAAAAATAATACTTCTGCCAGATAACGTGACGCCGACAATGGCAATTGTGATGAATGCCGATGCTCTGAAAAAAGAACAACCTGCATTTTTTGCCAATGTGAAAAACAACGACCGCCTGATTATTTATCCGGATTTGGTTATCATTTACGATTACAGCGCCAATAAGATCATTAAGGTGGGGCCAGTTCAAAATGTTCCAGCTCAAAACAAGTAAAAAATTAATTATTTTTGCCGTCGCGGCTTTAATCGTACCGGTTTTTGCTTGCCTGCCTGCTGGCATGGCTTTGGCTGTCAATGACGTGCAGGTTAGCGATAACACTAACTTCGAGCTTAACACTTACGATACGGCGGTTTTAACCACAATCGTGGCATCCGGGCCAGGGGGACAGGTGACTCTTTTTGATGTCGAACCGAATTATATCGATATCACATTGGACAATCTTTCGACAGTCACTTTCACCACTACCGTCGGGGGCCAATATTTAAATATAACAAAACAATCGGGTTCGAATAATTATACTATCAGCCCGAGCTGCCCGACAAATACAGTAACCTTAACCGGCACCGGAGCAACTGTTATTTTGCGTTTGAAGGTTTTGGCTACAAATTCCTGCCCTGGTCCGGGGGTTTTAGATCATTTTGCATTCAACACCATATCGAACCAAACAACAGGTGTTGGGTTTTCTGTTACTGTAACTGCCAAGGACTCCAGCAATAACACAGTTGCTTCTTATATAGGGACCAATACTTTGTCAGACACTACGGGCACCATCAGCCCGACAAGCACAGGAACATTTGTTTCAGGCGTTTGGACAGGAGTAGTGGCAATCAGCACTCCACATACAGGAGTGGCAATTTCGACCGCAGGCGCTTCAAAAAACGGCACGTCTTACAGTTTTAATGTTGTCTCTCCTAGCGGAGGAGGAGGCGGTGGGGGAGGCGGTGGAGGAGGCTATGTAACGCCAGTAACTACTCCAACTACTCCAACTACTCCGGTCACTCCCGTAACGCCCGTAGCTCCCGTAACTCCTACTCCCAAAACTTGCGCTCCATATATGACCAAATACATCCAGCTTGGCGCCGCAAACGATCCTGCTGAAGTTATAAAGCTCGAAGAATTTTTAGAAGATTTCGAAGGATCCACCAATTTGAATGAAAATGGAATTTATGACCAGGCAATGTATAATGCAGTCAAAGCATTCCAGGCAAAATATGCCCAGGATATTTTAATCCCATGGGGGACATCTGCTCCAACCGGTTATGTATATACCACGACAATAAAAGAGATCAATCAAATTTATTGCAAAGGAGCTCCTACAACCACTGTTGCTCCTGTAACTCCTGTTGTGCCGGTAAAACCCGTAGTCCCCGCGGTTCCTGTCACGCCTGTGACTCCTGCTCCAACAACTCCGCCTGTTTGCGCTCCGTATATTACCAAATATATACGGCTTGGCGCCGCAAACGATCCTGTTGAGGTCAAAAAACTCCAAGTATTCTTAATAAATTTTGAAGGATTCACTGGCCTGGCCCAGACAGGAATCTATGACCAGGTAACTTACAATGCAGTCAAAGCATTCCAGGCAAAATATGCCCAGGATATTTTAATCCCATGGGGGACATCTACTCCAACCGGTTATGTATATACCACGACAATAAAAGAGATTAATCAAATTTATTGCAAAGGAGCTCCCGCAACTCCTGTCAAACCCGTAACCCCTGTGACTCCTGTAACGCCAGTTAAACCCGTAACTCCGGTTAAGCCTGCTACACCGGCTACGCCCGCCTGCGCTCCATATATGACTAAATATATCAAGCTTGGTGCAGCAAACGACACTAATGAGGTCAAGAAACTCCAGGCATTCCTGAAAGACTATGAAGGATTTACTAGCCTGACCCAGACAGGAATTTATGACCAGGCGACTTATAATGCTGTGAAAACATTCCAGCTGAAATATGCCGAAGACATTTTGACTCCGTGGGGGACTAAGACCCCAACCGGGTTTGTTTACTCCACAACGATAAAGGAGATCAACCAAATCTATTGCAGCCAGGCCAGCCTGAATTTCCGCCAGTTGCAGTTTTGATGAAACTGAAAAATTATTTCCGCCCGCAAACTTATAACGAGGTTTGACAGTGGTTTTATAATTTTGGTAATATAATTAAAATATAAATTAAATAATATATTTAAAATTGGTTTTTTTGTTTTTTTATTTACGATAAAAAAACAAAAATCAAACTAAAAAAATGCAAGGAATTTCAAAAAAGATATCTTTAATAACCGCCGCAGCTTTAGTGATAAGCGGTTTTTTTGTGGCCACATCGGCATTTGCGGCGGTAAGTACTACTGCGGCCACCGGCGGTAACGCGATTTCTGCCGATACAAATATCACCAACGGCGCTGTAACCTGGACGACGCTTACCGGCCCTACCATAGCCGAAGGAGCGAACCGAGACATAAGCGCCGCCAACAGGACTATTATTTTTAACACTCCGGCAGGATTTTCATTCAACACGGGCGCCACGGTTACCGCAACGATTATCCGAACAGCCGGCGCCGGCACCTGTTTCGGCTTTGCCTCAAACACAGCCACTCCCACTGCAAACAGAATCACTTTCACCGTTAATAGCAGAGACAATAATGACGGCACCACCATATGCAAGGTTGTCTTCTCAAATATACAAGTAAGGCCTAATGCCGGAACACCGCTGGCAACTGGCAATATCACAAATACTGGCACAAATGTCTCAATTCCCAGAGGTGCAACCAATTACGGTACTTTAAAAGAAGTTGCCGGCGTTTTAAGCGCAGTAACCGTTTCTCCAAATACAATAACCATCCAGCACGGCAACACGCAAACATTCACTGCGGCTTCAAATGATGCTTATGGCAATCCTGCCATCAGCGAGTCTTATACATGGTCAGTGAACAGCGGCACCGGTACGGCTGCCATAGGCGCTGCCAGCGGCGTTTTGACCGGCGGCAATATTGGGGATGTAACCGTAACAGCTGTCGGCGCCACAAGCGCGCTGTCGGGCACTTCGGGGAATATTACCATAAGTAAACGTCCAATCACGGTTACAGCAGTGCCGGTCACAAAAGTTTATGACGGCAACACATCTTCGTCCGGAAATCCGACAGTTACACCCGGCGGCTTGGCCGGCACAGATACAGCGACCCTTACAGAATCTTTCAATAGCAGGAACGTCGGAACCGGCAAAACTTTAACTCCGGCCGGAACAGTGAATGACGGCAACGGCGGAAATAATTACACAGTAACCTTTGTTAATAACACGGCCGGTGTTATCAGCGCGAGAGGAATTACGGTCACAGCCGTAACTAATACCAAAATATACGATGGTTCAACCATCGCCTCGGCGCTTCCGACGATTACAGCCGGTTCTCTGGTTGGCGGGGACACAGCCACTTGGACTGAAACTTATGACACCAAAAATGCAGGGACGGGCAAAACCCTTACGCCTGCCGGTACAGTGAATGACGGTAACAGCGGGAATAATTACAATGTTACTTTTGCAACCAATACCACGGGAGTTATCACTAAAAAAAATCTGACTATAACCGGGATAACTGTAAATAATAAAATTTATGATGGCGCGCTAACTGCGACGCTTTCCGGGGCAGCGGCCCTTTCAGGGGTTGTTGTGCCCGATGTTGTGACCCTTGGAGGAACGCCCGTTTTAAATTTTTCCGATAGAAATGTTGCGAACGGCAAATCAGTCACAATCAGCGGTTATACTATTGGCGGAGCAGATTCGGGGAATTATACGCTTTCACAACCGGCCGGATTGACCGCTGACGTCACCCCTTTGGCAATAACCGGGAGCATAACAGCCAATAATAAAGTTTATGACGGCGATGATTCCGCGACTATCGCCACCCGTTCGCTTTCTGGAGTTATCGGATCAGATGATGTTTCTTATACCGGCGGTACGGCAACCTTTAATAACAGGAATGCCGGTACAGGTAAAACAGTTTCTGCAACAGGGTTGGTTTTATCTGGTGCTGATGCCGGAAACTATACGGTTAATGCGACAGCAGCAACAACTGCTGATATCACAGCCCTGCCTATTACGGTAACTGCCGTAACCGATACAAAAACTTATGACAGTACAACAGCCTCAACAGGAATACCGACGATAGTGCCGAGCTTAGTCGGCGGCGATACCCCGAATTTCACCCAGGCATTCGATACTCCGGATGTAGGCACCGGCAAAACTTTAACTCCGGCCGGGACAGCCAATGATGGCAATGGAGGCGCTAATTATGCCGTGACTTTTGCGACAAACACAACAGGAGTCATCAACACAAGGCCGATTACCGTAACTGCCGACCAAAAATCCAAAACTTACGGCGACCCCGATCCGGCTTTAACTTATGCGATTACATCAGGTTCATTGGCGGGCAGCGACGCCTTTACCGGCGCGTTAACCAGAGATGCTGGCGAAGACGTTGGCGTTTATGCGATAAACCAGGGCACTTTGGCCTTGAGCGGAAATTATGGCTTGATATATGTCGGAAATAATTTTTCCATCAGCCCAAAAGCCACCCTTACTGTCACGGCAGATGATAAATCAATAACTTATGGAGATTCAGACCCTTCATTTACGTTTGTTTACTCCGGTTTTAAAAACGGCGACGATTCTAGCGTGATCGATGCTCCTCCGACATGTTCAATATCGGGCAGCCATTCAGACGCCGGCTCTTATGCTATCATATGTTCGGGCGGTTCAGACAATAATTATGATTTCAGCTATACTTCCGGCACATTAACCGTTAATGCTAAAAATATTAACGTAGCCGCCGATGCCCAAGTCAAGACTTATGGCAATCCCGATCCGACCTTTACTTATACTAATGATCCTTTGGTGGGAAGCGATTCTCTTTCTGGCGCGCTAGACCGCACCGTGGGCGAAGACGTCGGCCTTTATTCAATAAATTTAGGCACCTTAACAGCCGGCACGAATTATAATATATCATTTACCAGCGCTAACCTGACCATCGGCCAGAGGCCGATTACAGTGACAGCCGATGCCAAGACTAAGGTTTATGGCGACCCGGACCCGGCCCTGACTTATCAGGTCACAAGCGGCGCGTTAGTCGGAGGAGACTCTTTTTCCGGCTCTTTAGTCCGTGACTCGGGAGAAGATGTCGGCGATTACGCGATAAACCAGGGCACTTTGGCCTTGAGTTCAAATTATAATCTGACTTATGTTGAAAATAATTTAACAATCACGCCAAATCCGATTACGGTGACAGCCGTAACTGACAGCAAGCCATATGATGGCGGCACATCCTCAAGCGGCGTTCCAATAATTACTTCAGGTTCGTTGATTGCAGGGGACACCGCGGCCTGGACGCAAACTTTTGATACAAAGAATGTCGGAACCGGAAAAAGTTTGATTCCGGCCGGAACAGTGAATGACGGAAATAGCGGTGATAACTATGCTGTGACTTTTGTTAATGATACAACTGGTATTATTACTGCGATACCGATTACAGTTACAGCCGTGACTGACAGCAAGACCTATGACGGGAACATATCGTCAACCGGGGTCCCAACAATTACCTCAGGTTCGTTGATTGCAGGGGACACCGCGGCTTGGACGCAAACTTTTGATACAAAGAATGTCGGAACCGGCAAAACCTTGGCCCCGGCCGGGATAGTTAACGATAGCAACGGCGGGAATAATTACAATGTGACGTTCATTGCTGATACTACGGGTATTATTAATGTCAGGCCCATTGCAGTCACGGCAGTCACTGACACTAAAGTTTATGATGGCAACATTTCCTCGGCCGGCGTCCCGATAATAACATCCGGCACTTTAGCCGGCACGGATACTGCGAATTTTACACAAACATTTGATACTAAAGACGTCGCCACAAGTAAAACTTTAACCCCCGCCGGAACAGTGAATGACGGGAATAGCGGGAATAATTACGCGGTATCTTTCGTTAATGATACGACCGGCGTTATTACCCCCGAAGCAATCACAGTTACAGCCGATGCAGGCCAGACAAAAGTCTACGGCACAGCTGACCCGGTCTTCACTTACAAGGTCACTTCAGGCGCCCTGGTGGGCGCAGACGCCTTCACCGGAGCCCTGGCCAGGACAGCAGGCGAGGATGTCGGGACTTATCCCATCAACCAGGGAACTCTAGCATTGAGCGGAAACTACACTCTTGCTTTCGTCCCGGATAATTTCGCGATTACACCGGAAGCAATCACAGTTACAGCCGATGCAGGCCAGACAAAAGTCTACGGCACAGCTGACCCGGTCTTCACTTACAAGGTCACTTCAGGCGCCCTGGTGGGCGCAGACGCCTTCACCGGAGCCCTGGCCAGGACAGCAGGCGAGGATGTCGGGACTTATCCCATCAACCAGGGATCTCTCGCATTGAGCGGAAATTATACCCTTGCTTTCGTCCCGGATAATTTTGCAATCACCCCCGAAGCAATCACAGTCACAGCAGTTGCCGATACTAAAATTTACGACGCCAATAATACTTCGGCTGGCGTCCCGACAATCACATCGGGTGCTTTGGCCGGCGCAGATACTGCAAGCTGGACCCAAACATTTGATGACAAAAACGTCGGCACCGGCAAAACATTAACCCCATCCGGAACAGTCAATGACGGCAACGGCGGCGCTAACTATACTGTGAATTTTGTTCCGGTAACAACAGGAATAATCAGTAAAGCCACATTAACAGTTACCGGCATAACTGCAAATGATAAAACATATGATGCAACAACTTCAGCTGTAATTAATACCGGTGATACAAGCCTTTCCGGCATTGCCGGCGAAGACAATGTGACTCTTAACACTGGAGGAGCAACTGGCACTTTTGCAAACAAAAATGTTGGAGCAGAAAAGACGGTGACAGTTTCAGGATTAACTCTTGGTGGAGACGACGCCAGCAATTACAGCCTTACACAGCCGACAACTACTGCCAGCATTACAGCAGTTCCGTTAACAGTAACGGCAGTCACAAGCAGCAAGGTTTATGATGGTACAACCAGTTCATCCGGAACTCCGACAATCACATCGGGTGCTTTAGCTGGTGCAGATACAGCAACCTGGACACAAACATTCGATACAATAAACATCGGCACAGGCAAAACCTTAATTCCGGCCGGAACAGTAAATGACGGCAATGGCGGAAATAATTATGCCGTAACCTTTGTTAATAATACGACTGGAGTCATTACTGTCCAGCCTAGTGGCGGTGGTGGAGGAGGAGGCGGTGGTGGAGGAGGCGGAATAGTTTATTACACCATTAGCGCTTATCCCGGTGTAAATGGTTCAATAAGCCCGTCCGGTTCAATTTCTGTAACTGCCGGAAGCAGCAAAACATTCACTATCACTCCAAATGGCGGCTATCAAGTTGCGAATATATTGATTGACGGCAGTTCTACGGCGGCAACAACAAGCTATACCTTCAGCAACATCAACAACAGCCATACAATTTTGCCTACTTTCTCGGCAACAAACGGCAATCCCGGAGATAATAACAATCAAGGCGGCAATCCCGGCAACCATGGCAATAATAATTGCCAAGCAAGGCTCAGATTGGGTGATATAAACTGCGACGGGGTGGTTGACGAGCTTGATTTCAGCTTGTTGATGGCGAATTGGGGCGCAACCGGAACGAATGTCGCTGATGTAAACGGGGACAGCATTGTGGACGAGCTGGATTTCTCGATATTAATGGCCAATTGGGGATCATAATAAAATTATAAAAAATTAAAAAATAAAAATTAAAATTTATGTACAAAAAAATAATTTTATTAGCATCGGTCCTTGCCATAAGCATATTGGCGGCAATCCCGGTGGCTTATGCTGACAGCCCGGCATTATACGTTTCGCCCTCGTCACATAGCGGCACAGTCGGCAGCCCATTTACCGTTTCCGTGAGAGTTGATCCCGCGGGCAGCAAGGTTTGCGTTGTGAAAGGCACTTTGAATTTCAGCAATTTATCCTGCAGCAGCATCAGCGTTGCAAGCGGTGTCATGGCGCAAACAGCCCCGACATGTTCAAACCCAACCTTCAGCATAGGGATTCCGGGCTGCGCAACCACTTATCAAAAACTTTTTTCAGTGTCTGTTAAAGGTATCCACGCCGGGCAAGGCATATTGTCTTTTTCCGGAGGTAAAGTTGCCGGAGTAGGCGTATGGATTACTTCCACCTCGCAGGGCGGCACATATAATATAACGGCAGCCCCGATTACTCCTAAAAATCCTGAAAATCCTGAAACGACAACACCAGGTACAACAATCTCGGGAACAACAACCTCGGGGGTAACAACGCCTGAAAATGATAATGAAAATCCTGAGACAATAAATCCCGCAACTACAACCGATTCCGGAACAACAAATCCCGGAGCTGCAACAGTTTCTGAAGGAGCGGGTTCGCAATCAGGAAATCCCGCTGACTCTGGAGGCAATCCCGAAACAAATAACGAACCGGCCAGCTTATTATCAGTATTGACGAGCATCCTGTCTTTGGGCACGGGAAATGGCTGGCTGGCAATAATCGTACTGATAATCTTGATACTGCTGGCAATCTACTTGATTTGGGGAAGGAAAAGAGACAAGGAAAAATAACAATCATACCAGGAAAATCATTACCCGGGCAAAACTAGCCCGGGTTTTTGATTTTTAGGAATTAAATCCGTATTCATAAGGATTTCCCACAGATTGCTTCGCCGGCTGTTTGTGTTTTTATGGTATAATTAAATAATAATTTTAAATTCACCCCGTTAAATCCCGAGGAGCGGGAATTCCGCCAAAGGAGGAATTATTTAACAGGGTAAAAAATTTGGATTTTAAAAAGATAGATTTGGATAGGGAAGTGAATGTTATTTTGGCGTTCGGCCTGATCGTCGCTTTTGCGTTCATTGTCGGGCTGGAGGCGGTCCATTCAAATTATTTTTTTAAAACATTGGCCCAGGGAAGCGATTTCCAGGCCGACGTTGAGCTCAAAAATCCCGGTATCCAGGTGACAAATTGTCCGATAGGTTTTAAAGACAATTCAACTATCGGGCCCGACTATTGTGATATATCTCGGACATGGTCTTGGGCTGGCAGCAAATCTGGCAGCGGTTCTGACGTAAATCCCGACTTCCCTCCCAGCATAACATTCAATGAAGCTCAGGACTTTACCATGACCTTGACAATTACGGCTAAAAAAAAGTTACACCCAAGTTATTCCGGTGATTGCAGCTCCTCCGGTTCGCCTGATGAATGGCAGGACGCAACAAACACAGACACTTTTGACCTTGGTCATGTGATAGATTTGCAGCCAGGATGCAATACCACTAATGAAAAAGGGGAGCAGCTTCCATTCTATTTTGGGGACACGGTTAATTTTACCGGCTGGACAATTCCGGATGATCCTACGGCGACTTACCAGTGGAGCGGCGCTTGCCAGGGACAAGGAGGCACTACCAGCGTTGTTGCTGCCTGGAATAATGTCCAAAACGGCAAGCTTACATGCACAATAACAGTGACAGATAGCTGTGGCAATAGTGTATCTACTACATGCAGTACGAAGGTCATACAAAATCCTAGTGCCTGTGAGAATCCCGGCGTGTTCGGTGTCACTGGCTCTGCCGGCGCTACAGGCACTGAAGGTTGCCCCAGTGGTGCCGGCGGTATTTTGACGCCGACCAATCAAACTCCTCCCGAAACCTCTTTCCAACCCGCAACTTGTGACAATTCAGCCCCTTTTCTTTTAGCTAGCTATGGGTCGGAAGAAACAGGAACCAGCACTATAAATTTTCAATCTAACGTTGATCCTGATAGCGCTACAAGCGTGGCCTTTTCTGCAGCCGGAGATTTTTCAGACGCTAAACCAGTGCCTTACCAGCCGGACATACAATATGATATTTGTTCCGGGGGCCAGGCATGCCAGTACGATGCATATAATACTGTTTATGCCCAATTTTATAACTCTTCGGGCCAGGTTTCGCAGCCGGTTTCCGCCAAAATTTATTTAAATAAGCCGGATCCTTCGCTGGATATCAACCTTACTGATTCTCAGTTGCAGAATTTGGCGCAGTTGTATGGGATAAGACAGGGAATTATACAAAAAAGCGGGATAGAAGCGGCCAATTCAGACCCAAGCTATGGAAAATTGATCAGGGCCGAGGAAAAATATAATATCCCGTCGATAATCAAAGTCCAGAATAAAATCGATGAAAGCAATGCTAAAAAACCAGGATGGACCCTTGGTTACACCTCATTAATTTTTAAGCCAGACGACTATAAAGCAGCAGTGGCATCAGATATAAAACCTGATTGCAAAACGTTGGGCTTATTGCATTCATTGTCGCAGGGTTCTTTACAGGCGCCCCAACAGCCGCAAAATTTAAAAACTTTAGGTTCGATAGAGGGCTCGTCCGGCGTTTCTGCCGCCAGCCTTTTATCCTCTCTCCAGCCGGCGCCACAACCACTAAATTTGAAAACTTTGGGCGCGATATCTGCCGGCGATGCCTTTCCCGAGTCTTTTGACTGGCGCAATGTGGGCGGGAAAAATTATATAACTCCCGTGAAAGACCAGGGCCAATGCGGAAGCTGCTGGGCGTTCTCGGCAGTGGCATCCTTAGAGGGCACAATCGATGCTTATTACAACAATCCTGACATCCAGCCGGATTTGTCAGAGCAGGATTTGGTTTCCTGCGATGCCGGGGCTGCCTTTGGTGGCCCTCCTCCTCTCGGCGGCTGCAAGGGGGCATATCCTTCGGGAGTAGAAAATGTTTTTAACAATTATTTTGCTTATAGCGGCATAGCTCAAGAAACTGATTTACCATATACATCTGGCAAGACTAAGAAGAATGGAAACTGCCCTGCAAGTCTTTCGCGGCCATGGAAATCAGATATGTCAATCACAAATTTACCCCTTAGATCAACAGTTCTCGGGGGCAATACAGATGCTAATATAGCCCTTATCAAGCAGGCCCTGATAAATAATGGACCCCTGACAGTTTGGATGGAAGTGTACGGTGATTTTGCTTGTTATACCGGCGGCGTATATCATCACGAGCCAGTCTTAGTAGGTAAAGATAATCCAAAATGTCCTGCCAACAAAAAGGAAGGTGGGCACGTTGTAACTATTGTCGGTTACGGGACTTCTTTTGACGGCAAGCCTTATTGGATAGTGAAAAACAGCTGGGGGAGCGCTTGGTGGGGCGAAGGGGATCCTAACAATCCTATTTGCAAAGCCAACCCCCACGATCCTAAATGTCCAAAGGGTTATTTCAGGATATTGATGGGAGATAATGATACTCAAATCGATCAGTTTTATGCTTATGGTCCAGGCGACCCTTCATATTTTGATAAAACAAAATACACAAAAATTTGTACAGATAATGATAGCGATGGTTATTGCTACTGGGGACTTGGGGATAAGCCAGACACGGGCTGCCCATCCAGCTGCAGCGGGAATACGGTTGAAGACTGCGACGACTCCGATGCTTCTATCTATGCTGGTTGCGGAAAATTAACTATGAATGAGGTGGACGTCACTTCTTCGCCCTCAAATGCAGAAGTTTATGTTAAGGACCCTGTCACCGGAAATTTAGCCTTTGAAGGGCATACCCCCATAAATCTTAATGTTTATGCGGGGCCGACCATAAAAATATCAGAATCAGGATACCATGACTACGATCAAACATTATTAAATGAGCCAGATGGCACTGTTATTCCTTTGAATGTGACTCTTCAGCACCCCTACATTGCAGCAAACCGTGCCGCTGCCTGCGGGTCATCAAATGGAGGTAATTTCTATTCTGCCCCTGCTGATAATTTATGCACTGACAATAGTACTCCAGCCGTCTCCGGCACCGGCCCATGGGTATGGATTTGTCCTGATCCGAATGGGGGAGTCGGCGTTAACTGTTCTGCCGATATAATAATAGACGGCGCCTGCGGCTCAGATAATGGACAAAATCTTTATTCTTCGCCGACTAATTTATGTTCTTTCGGAACCGCTTCAGATGTATCCGGCACCGGACCTTGGATCTGGCTTTGCCAAGGAACCAACGGAGGAATGTCGCCAAGCTGTTACGCGGACCTGATAGTGGATGGCGCTTGCGGCTCAGCTAATGGAGCAAGTTTTTTCTCTGTTCCGACCACTAATTTATGTTCTTCCGGCACCGCTTCAGCGGTCTCCGGCAACGGTCCTTGGAACTGGACCTGCCAGAGTGATTATAGCGGGGGATCTGCTGCCAGCTGTTCTGCCAATAAAACAATAGATGGCGCCTGCGGCTCAGCTAATGGAGCAAGTTTTTTCTCTGCTCCGACCACTAATTTATGTTCTTCCGGCACCGCTTCAGCTGTATACGGCGCTGATCCTTGGTTCTGGTATTGCCAGGGCAGTAATTTAGGATTTACCGTTAGTTGCACTGCTAAAAAAATAATAATAAACGGTGTCTGCGGTCCGGCCGATGGAGCAAATTTCTATTCTATCCCGACCACTAATTTATGTTCTTCTGGGACCGCTTCAACCGTGTCTTCCGACGGCAGCCGTTGGAATTGGGATTGCCAAGGAAATGGAGGATATACGGTAGGTTGCCATGCCGGAATATTGATAGACGGCGTTTGCGGTTCGGAAAATGGACAAAATCTTTATTCCATTGATACTACTCTTACTAATTTATGTTTTGTAGGGCTTCCTTCAGACTACTCATTTGGCGTTTCCGGCAACGGCCCGTGGAGTTGGGATTGTTTGAGCAGCGGGAGCGGAGCAAAAATCGCCAGGTGCCATGCCGGCTTAATAATAGATGGCCTCTGCGGAGGCCCGAACGGAACAACTTCGCTTTCCACTCCAGCCGGTGATTTGTGCAGGGCCGGGACTCCTTCAGTTGTCTCCGGTACTGGTCCATGGGAGTGGTATTGCATGGGAACCAACGGAGGTAAAAATGATAATTGTTATACGAATATGAGTGTAGATGGTGTCTGCGGCATAGCAAACGGAGCAGCTTTTGCTTCTGCTCCGCCAGCCAATTTTTTATGTCTTGGTGGAGTCTTTACATCTTTTTCAAGCGTCCCCCCGTATGACTGGGGGTGGGGTTGGCAGTGCCTGGGCGTTAATGGAGGAAATACTAGCGATTGTCATACCGCTCGTTACTCTATAGTAGGTTATCATGAGGGCTCTACATGCAGCAGTATCAGCGGCTGGGCATGCGACCCGTCTAGTCCAAGTTCTCCGGTTTCAGTAATTATATATGATGCTTCAAGAAATTTGGGGCTTGCAAAAGTTTCTGCAAATAATGCTGGTGAACCGGGGATAGGTATTGCCTGCGGCGATGCGAATTATCCTAACCACAGATTTTCTTTCGCCACTCCCGCGTCTTTGAAAGACGGCAAGGTGCATACAATAAGAGTTGCTGCGGTTGCTCTTGCCGGAGGTGTCGATAACTGGCTGCAGCCGTATGACAGCAACAGCTTCACTTTAGTCCCATGCGCCGCCCCTCTTCCTCAAATTCTATCAATCTCGCCATCCTCCGGGCATGCAGGCACATCTGTTACCATTTCTGGTACCGGATTTAATAATTCTCAATATGTCTGGTTGTTCGTTTCGTCTCCGGGACAGACTGCTCTAAATGAAATGGCTTTACTTGACCTAGGTAAAAATATAAATAATGGTGGTCCGCTAATTGTAGTTCCTTCTTCAGTCTCAACTACATCAGGAGGCGCAACCCAAGTTTCGTTTACTATACCCAGCTACTTATCCAACTTGCCTGGCACTTACGGTATTTTTCTGGGAGATGTTACAGAGACCAATTACAGCAACATCGTGAATTTCACCATTCCTGGCTCAGTATCTGCCACCTTTCAAATTTTTGCATCTCTTTTAAATGCGTTTTTGAATGCGTTTAATGTGATAGCTCAGGGAATGCAGAATATGCTTGCGGCACTGGTAAATCGTTAAATCAGTTGATATTGCAAGAAAACAAAAAACGCCGTGAAGGCGTTTTTTGTTTTGTATGCTTTATTAAGAAAGGTGTTTTGAAACTAATTTTGTCATTTCAAACATGTTTACCACTGCTTTTCCGCCAAAAATCACTTTCAATTTGGCATCAGCGATGATATTCCTCTTGTTCTTTGGATCCTGCATGTTGTTCTTTTTGATATAAATCCAAAGTTTTTTTACAACTTGGCCCCTTGGCATAGGACCTTTTCCCACTACTGCTTCTAAGTCAGCAGAGACTTTTAACGGCTTCATCAGAGCCGGATTTACTTTTCTTGGCATATTTTTTATTTTGACTTGGCCGGGTTTTGAGTCCAAAACCAATATCAAAAGTTAATTTTAATATACATTACCTTATCCAAGGTAATTAATGCCTATACATATATATTGCCATATATATCGGCCAAAGGCAACTGTCCAGGGCATTTTCGGCAGATTTGTCCAGCCCGCCCTTTATCTATAAACAGATTTTTGTTAAGATTGATAAAAATCATCAAAATGCATCCTTTTTTGGAAAAAAATTATAAAAGCTATCTGAAGGATAAATATTTCGTATTATCCTCTCTTTTCGCCGTTTTATTTTTTATTTTAAGCTTGTTCATCAATTATTATTCCGGGGTATACGCCAACAGGGTACAAAGCAATCCCGTGACAGATGTAATTTTAAGCAATACTCCGGTTTTCGATGTAGATTTTATTTTTGTTTACGGTATTGTCGCCTTTTGCATCTTTGTCCTTATTTTATGTTTGGCCAGGTGGAGGGTTATCCCTTTTGTCGCCAAAGCCTTGGCTTTGTTTGTCATAGTCCGTTCTATCTTCATAACTTTGACCCATCTTGGATTATTTCCAGACGCAATACCTATGGATTCGAATATCTTAAGCAAGTTCACTTTTGGCGGAGATTTATTTTTTTCCGGACACACGGGTCTGCCGTTCCTCATGGCATTGATTTTTTGGGACAATAAGGTCTTGAGATATGTTTTCCTTGTCATGTCGTTTCTTTTCGGGGCGACGGTTTTGTTAGGCCATTACCACTACACAATCGATGTTCTGGCTTCTTTTTTCATAACTTATGGCGTTTACGACATAGCTGTCTATTTCTTCAAAAAAGACCATAAAATATTCGTAAACGGAGTATAGGATTTCCTGGGTTGACATATTTGTATAAAAAGTGTATTATGCTCTGATAAGGCTCGTTGAAAAATGAGCGGGGAAAAGTGCGTTGGGATTTGGCCTGTGCTGAATCAGCGCATTGTTTCCATGGGAACCCAGTGGAGGAGTAGGGATGAAACAAGATTCCGCTAGCAGGCGCAGGCAGGGTACGGACGACAAAGCCGATCCCGATGAGGCCAATGGCCGGGTCATCGAATTGCCGATTACAAGCGGGATGGGGCGTCCGCCATTGTATGAAGTCCCCTTGGAAGATCAGACTTTTTCAGAACCCGAATCCGGGCCGGTAATACTGTCTTCGCCAATGCCTGAACCGCCCCACACATCCGATCCCGTGGTGCTGTGTTCGCCCGGAGACCTTAACGTAAGATAATAAGTGCGTGTTCAAAAGCTGTTTATGCTCCTTTTTAAGGAGCTTTTTTGTTTGGAAATTATCCCCAATCCGGCCCTTGCTTTTGCCTGTTTTTCAGAGTATAATAAACATATACAACCATGCCAGAATTTGATTTAAATTCGCTTAAAAACAGGGCCGAAGAAGACCTTAAAAAAGCCATCCATGTGGCTGATTTAGATAACATCGAAAAGAAATATTTAGGCAGAAACGGCGAGATTTCTGCCGCTTTCGGTTTCATGAAAGATGTGGCCCCGGAGAAAAGGGCGGACTTCGGAAGGGGATTGAACGAGCTCAAGAAATTTGTCGAAGAAAAGCTGAATGAGAAAAGGCCCTTGGCTGCGCGCGACTCGGAATGGAAGAAAAAGATGGACATTACGGTGCCCGGCAAAAAACCTGTTTTGGGGCATTTGCATCCTCTGACCATAACCACCAGAAAAGCCATTGAAATTTTCCAGAATATGGGATTCACGGTCGTTGACGGCCCGGAAATAGAAAGCGAATTCTACAATTTCGACGCCCTGAATGTTCCGGCTGACCATCCGGCCAGGGACCTCTGGGATACTTTCTGGCTGGAAGACCAGAAAATGCTTTTAAGGACCCATATGAGCCCGGTACAGGTGCGTTATATGGAAAGGCATAAACCGCCTTTGAAAATCATCGCCCCGGGCAAAGTTTTCCGATACGAAGCAACCGATGCCTCACATGATTTTGAATTTTCCCAGATAGAGGGACTGATGGTTGACAAGAAAATAAACGTGGCGAATTTCAAGGCCATTATCCAGGAATTTTTTTCCAGGTTTTTTGGCAAAGATGTGAAAGTGAGATTAAGGCCTTCTTATTTCCCGTTCACCGAGCCGAGCTTCGAGGTTGATATAAATTGCCTGGCCTGCGGGGGAAAGGGATGTCCTGCCTGCAAAAAGACCGGATGGCTGGAAATAATGGGAGCCGGCATGGTACATCCTAATGTTTTGAAGAGCTGCGGGTTGGAACCGAAAGACTGGCAGGGATTTGCTTTCGGTATGGGATGGGACAGGCTTACAATGATGAAATACAAGATAAACGACATAAGATTATTAAGATCGGGAGATTTAAGGTTCCTTAATCAATTTTAATATGATTTTTTCTTATAACTGGCTGAAACAATATGTCAAAGGAAGATTCCCGAACGCCCCAAAACTTGGCGAGCTTTTGACTATGCATGATTTTGAAGTGGAAAGCCTGGAAAAGAAAGGCAATGATTATAATTTGAATGTTAAAATCCTGCCGAACAGGTCAGACTGCCTTTCGCATTGGGGGTTGGCCAGGGAAATCGCGGTTTTAATAGGCGGGAAGATGCAGCCGATAAAACGCCTGAAAATCAAGAAGCAGAATGGAAAAATCAAAGCCATCAAACTGGAAATAAAAAGCCCGGCAATAGCTCCCAGGTATTCGGCGATTGTGATCGAGGGCATAAAAATGAAAGATTCTCCGAATTGGCTTAGAAAAAGTTTGGAATCGGCCGGGATACGCTCAATAAATAATATCGTGGACCTTACTAACTATATCATGCTGGAAACGGGGCAGCCGCTCCACGCTTTCGATTATGACAAGATTGTCGGCCAGAAAATGGTTCTGAGGAAAGCCCGGGCGGGTGAGGAGGTGAGGACCCTGGACGGGAAATTGCACAAGCTTTTTGACGGCGTTTTAGTCATCGAAGATAAAAACAGCCTGATTGACCTGGCCGGAATCATGGGCGGGAAAGAAAGCGAAGTGGATTACGGGACCAAGAACATCATTTTGCAGGCGGCGAACTTCGACAGGAAAAGCATTTACGTAGCCGCCAAAAAATTAAACCACAGGACAGACGCCTCGGATATCTATGCGCAGGGGATCGATGCCAATCTGACAATGCCGGCATTGGAGAGGGCGAATTTCCTTCTGGAAAAATTAGGCGGAGGCAAGATTGTGCAGATAATCGATATCTATCCCAAGAAAGTTTTACCTAAAAAATTAAAGCTGGAAATAAATTATATCGCGAGTTTGCTGGGCGTGGAAATCCCGATGCGCAGCATAATTAACATATTGAGGGCTTTGGAATTCAAATTTTCTCAAAAAGGAAAAGTTCTGAATATCGAAGTGCCGACCTTCCGGCAGGACGTTTCAATCAGGGAGGATATGGTGGAAGAATTGGGCCGGATTTACGGCTATGAAAACATAAAACCGGAATTTCCGGTGACATCCTTGATGCCGCCCAGGATAAACGAAAATCTCGCATGGGAGAATATCGTCAAAAACAACCTGAAGGAGGCGGGTTTCTACGAAGTTTATAATTATTCTTTCATAAGCGCCAAAGAAGCGGAGGATTTCGGATATTCGGCGGAGGAACTGGTGGAAATAAAGAATCCTACCAGCGCTGAATATAAGTACATGCGTCCGACGCTGATTACGAACTTACTGAAAAATGTTTATAAAAACCAGGGCCAGAATCATAAGCAGATGCGGTTTTTCGAACTTGGCAAGGTATTTTTGAAAAAGGACCTGCAGGAGCTTCCGATGCTTACCGGATTGATTTTCAAACAGGCTGACAAGAATGAGGGATTTTATGAAGCCAAGGGCGTCATAGATTCAATATCGGAAAAACTCGGCATAGACGATGTCTGGTACGACGAAGTCGGAGTCAAGCCCGAAGAGAGCAAAAGCAAAATCTGGAACTTGCATAAATCCGGCCAGGTGAAGATAGGCGAGGATGAAATCGGATTTTTGGGAGAGCTGGACGGGAAATTGCTGTCTCTTTTCGAAATACAGGGAAAAGTTTATGCTTTTGACCTGGATTTCGGCAAGATCAAAAAATATGTTTCGGAAGAAAGAGAATTCGAGCCCATAGGCCAATATCCTTCGGCAATAAGGGATTTGGCGGTACTTGTGCCCCAAGAGGTGAAAGTTGACGATGTTTTGAATATCATGGAAATTGCGGGCGGAGAACTGGTGGTTGATATTGACTTGTTTGATATTTATGAGGGCGAGCATTTGGAGCAAGATAAAAAGAGTTTGGCCTTCAGGATTATTTGTCAGGCCAAAGACAGGACATTGAATTCGGAAGAAATAAATAATTTACAGGAAAAAATAATTAAAGCCTTAGAAGAAAATCCCGAATGGGAGGTAAGGCGTTAAAAATAAAACTATGGCAGACGAAATAAAAGACGAACAAAAAGAAAAAGCGAAGAATTCCGGCGAATATACGGCCAAAGATATTTATGTATTAAAGGGCCTTGAGGCCGTCAGGAAAAGGCCGGCAATGTATATCGGCTCAACAGGCTTAGACGGCCTGCATCATTTGATCTGGGAAGTGGTTGATAATTCTTTGGATGAGGCGATGGCCGGTTTCTGCAAGAACATTGAAATTACAATGCTTCCTGACGACATGATCAGCGTTTTTGACGATGGCAGGGGAATCCCGGTGGAAAAACATCCTCAAACTAAAAAATCCACCCTGGAGACCGTATTGACGGTTCTGCACGCCGGCGGAAAATTCGGGAGCAAGGCATACCAGGTTTCGGGAGGCCTGCATGGCGTGGGCGTTTCGGTTGTCTGCGCATTGTCGAAATACATGAGGGCCGAAGTACAGAGGGACGGCGGGCTTTATATGCAGGAATACGCCAAGGGCAACGTAAAAGCTCCCGTCAAAAAGATCGGGACTTCCAAAACGACCAGCACAAAAATAACTTTTCAGGCAGACCCGGAAATTTTCAAGGAAATAAAATATGACACCAAAAGGATCCTGAACCATATCCGCCAACAGGCATATCTGACCAGGGGAGTAAGGATAACTTTTGTTGACGAGAGAAATCCCAAAGACAAATCCAGCTATTCATTTTATTTCGAGGGAGGTGTGGCGTCTTATGTAAAATATCTAGTTACAGGAGATACGCCCAGAAACCCTAATATTTTTTCAGTTAACACGACTAAAAACGACATTGCGGTCGAGGCGGCTTTCCAGTACACACAGGAAATGGAATGCATCGAGGAAAGCTTTGCCAATAATATTTATACTCCGGAAGGCGGAACTCATTTAACAGGCTTCCGCGGAGCTTTGACAAGGGTGCTGAATGATTATGCCAGGCGCGAAGGATTTATAAAAGAAAAAGACCCGAACCTGACCGGCGAAGATGTTAGGGAGGGTCTGACAGCAGTGGTTTCTATAAAAATCAGAAATCCGCAGTTTGAAGGCCAGACAAAAGCTAAACTGGGAAACCCTGAAGCCAAGGCATCGGTTGAGTCAGCAGTAGCTGAAGGGTTAACTGATTTTTTGGAAAGAAATCCTGGAGATGCCAGAGCAATAGTAGAAAATTGCTTGTTGGCAGCCAGGGCCCGCGAAGCCGCTAAATCCGCCCGCCAGACAGTTTTAAGAAAAGGAGTTTTGGAGGGTTTGGCTTTACCGGGAAAATTGGCAGATTGCCTTTCAAGAAAACCGGAGGAATCAGAATTATATATCGTTGAGGGTGAATCAGCCGGCGGTTCTTGCAAACAGGCGAGAGACAGGCACTTCCAGGCGATTCTGCCATTGAGGGGAAAGATTTTAAACATTGAACGGGCCAGGCTGGACAAGATTCTGGCGTCGAAAGAAATAAGGGCTTTGGTTATCGCCATGGGCACGGCTATAGCTGAAGATTTTAACATAGAAAAATTAAGATATCACAGGATCATAATCATGACAGATGCCGATGTTGACGGCTCGCACATAAGGACCTTGCTTCTGACTTTATTTTACCGTTACTTCAGGCCGATAATGGACGCAGGATATATTTACATTGCCCAGCCGCCGCTGTATAAAATGCAGGCCGGCAAAGAGATAAAATACGCATATACCGAAGACCAAAAGGACCCGATTTTAAAAACATTCAAAGGAGCGAATGTTTCGATACAGCGCTACAAGGGCTTGGGAGAAATGAACGCTGAACAGCTTTGGGAGACAACGATGAATCCGGCCAACCGGGTGCTTTTGAGAGTAACCATTGACGAAGCCAGGGAAGCTGACAAGATATTCGATATTTTAATGGGCGAAGAAGTCGAACCAAGGAAAAAATTCATCCAGACACATGCAAAGACGGTAAAGAACCTCGACATCTAATATGATAAAAAGAGTTTTTACACAAACATTCGGAGTTGTCGGTGCGATAATCGAGAAAGGCGGTAAAATCCTGTTAGTGAAAGAAGCCAGAGCGGCCGCGAAAGGGAAGTGGAATCAACCGGCCGGCTGGATTGAGGTCGGGGAAGATCCGATCTTTTCGGTTAAGAAAGAAATGAGGGAAGAGACCGGATTTGATTTTACGCCGACCCATCTTCTGGGAATTTACAGTTTGGTGAAAAGCGCCGGAGTAGAAGGCGATGCCATGCACCACGGCATAAAGCTTATTTTTGTCGGAAAAATTTCCGATAAAAACATGAACAGGGATTTGGAGGAAATATCAGAAGTAAAATGGTTTTTGCCGGAAGAAATATACGCGATGGATAAAAATACGTTGCGCGACCCTGATATCAAGCAGGAAATTAAAGATTATCTGTCCGGGAAAAAATATCCGCTGGACTTGCTGACGCATACGGTGCAAAAGCAATGAAGGGTTGACATATTGGTTGGTTTCGGCTATCATCAGGGTAGAGATGGCCGAAAGGCCGTTTTTTAGACCAAATTTAGAACTAATTCAAAATTTATGGCAATAACTCAAAAAATCAAGAGTTTTTTCAAAGAGGTGTATCTCGAAATGAGAAAAGTGAATTGGCTTTCCCGCCGGGAAATTTTAAAATATACCATGATTGTGCTTTTCGTCACAATTGCCGCGGCGGCTTTCCTGGGCGGCTTGGATTATGTTTTCACCACTTTGATAAAGGATTTCATATTAAATCGTTAGTCATCAGTTTATAGTTAACCAAAAACAACATGCCCCGTTAGAAGTCTGACGAGGCTAGACAAAAATTATTAAAGATATTAATCATTAGATAATAAATAACTTATTTGGGAGTACAAAGAAAAAAAATTATTTAAAATTTTTTTTCTTCAAAGACTTCTAACGGGGCATGGCAAAACAAGTAATAGAACAAGGCAGGAACTGGTATGTGATACATACTTATTCCGGTTACGAGGATGCTGTTGCAAAGAACCTTAAGCAGAGGATCGAGAGCTTGGGCATGGAAGACAAGATTTTCAATGTCATAGTCCCGAAAGAAAAAAAGATAAAAATCAAAGCCGGCAAGAGAAAAACAACCGAAGAGAAAATATATCCGGGCTATGTGCTGGTGGAAATGATAGTCACTGATGCTTCCTGGTATGTGGTCAGGAATACGCCAAGGGTAACGGGATTCATCGGAGCTGGGACCACGCCCTTACCTGTTTCCAAGGAAGAAGTGGATTTTCTGATGAAGAGGATGGAAGTTAAAGAGCCTGACTTCAAGATTGACGTTGAGGTCGGCATGACAGTCAAGATTTCCGACGGGCCGTTCAAGGGCTTTGAAGGAAAAGTTTCGGAAGTTGACCCGGAAAAGGGCAAGGTTAAGGTACTGGTCAATATGTTCGGCAGGGACACCCCGGTTGAGCTTGACTCATTGCAAATAAAGAAAGTTTAGTATAGAATAACGACATTATAAATAAACGAGCGTGTAAGCGGCATGTCCGCTAGGGCTCAAGAAAATGGCAAAACAAATAAAAGCTATAGTAAAACTGCAAATCCAGGCCGGCAAAGCAAATCCTGCGCCTCCGGTAGGCCCGGCATTAGCTTCGCATGGGTTGAATATTGCGGAATTCTGCCAGAAATTCAATGATGCGACTAAATCCCAGATGGGGTTTATCGTTCCTGCGGAAATTACGATTTATACAGACAGGACTTATACTTTCAAGCTGAAGAAACCGCCGGCATCTGAATTACTTAGAAAAGCGGCCGGCATAGAAAAGGGATCCGGCGAGCCGAATAAAAAGAAAGTAGGGAAGATTACCAAAGCCCAGCTGAAAGAAATCGCGCAAAAGAAAATCGAGGACCTGAATACTACAGATGTCGAACAGGCGATGAAGATTATCGCTGGGACCGCAAAAAATATGGGAATTGAAATTATAGGATAATTTCAATTAGCATATTTTTTAGATGGGGTCGGGAAGAGTTATTAAATCTTCCCGTGTAGGAAATTATTCAAAACCGGGGGTTGTGAAGGAGCGTTAGCGAACGTAGTGAGCGGAGCGACGAAAATATGGGAATTGAAATTGTGGGTTAATTCTAAAAATAAAAATCAGGAGTCAAATCCTGATTTTTGTTTGCATTTCAAAAATAGCGGTGATAAAATGATTAACACATAATCAATAAATTAATAAATAATTTAAACCATGGAACAAAATGTTCAGCGTCCATCCAAAGACGAATATTATCTACAGATTGCCAAGGAAATAGGCGACAGGAGCACCTGTTTCCGCCACAAAATGGGAGCAATAATTGTAAGAGACGACCAAATCATCGCCACCGGATATATAGGCGCTCCGAGAAAAACAAGAGACTGCCTGGAAAGAGGTGAATGTATAAGGGACAAGTTCAAAATCCCGCATGGCACGAGGTATGAGGTTTGCAGGTCTGTGCACGCAGAACAGAACGCCATCATCAATGCCGCAAGAGCGGGTGTCAGCCTTCTGGGTGGGGATATGTATATGCACAGCACAAATCCGAAAACCGGGCTGAAGAACGACGCATTGCCATGTTTTTTCTGCAAAAGGATGATTATCAATTCAGGCATCAAAAGAGTCATTTCCGCGCCAAAAGAAGGGGGAGTCAAGATATTCCTGGTGGAGGATTGGGTCAAAGACTGGCGGGAAAAAGATATTGTCGATGACAGGCAGCAATACGGTGCTGACCAGAATGTCAGGGACGGGCTTGGCGGCAAGCCGTTAGAGAATAATTGTGATTGTGCTTAGTTTTTAACAGGGAAAGTAATTTTTTAAAAGCCATTCAAATGCGACGCGTTTGAATGGCTTTTTGATTGATAAATTTTTGAATAAAAAAATCCCGCGCTTGCACACGAGACTTAACACATCTTTTGATATGCTTCTAATTATCTTTGAATTTCGGGAGCATTTGATCCGGGGCCCAAGTTTTCATAACCTCTTCCATATTATCTGAGGTTTGATACCGCCCGGATCTGGCGTAAGATTCGTCGTCGTCCAGCGGGTCGGTTTCGTGGAATGTAATTTGGGCTATCTTCATACCCACGGGTAAAACCACCGGGGTATTTATATAGTTGTTGTGTATTTCCATTGTCCAACGGTTACAGAATCCGATATGCCCCAATCCGGCGCATCTGCAAACGTTAATGGCAGTCCTGCCCCAAGTGCTTTGGGTTCTCATCTCTGAACACACACAATGCCTGCCGCCGATAAACTCCTCGGTATGGGCCAGGATAATTTCGCCGGGCCCTATGACAATAATCCTTCTGTCGGAGCGGATATTCTTCAAGGAACCACCCGTCCATTCTGAAGCAAGTATAGCTCTGCGTGGTTTCCCCCATGAAAGCGCCACACATTCCGGGTCAAGCGGATTGAAAACAGTCTGATCCATCACTCTCAGCGGTTGCTCGATATAAAAGTATTCGCCTAACCTTACATCGTAGCTGTCTTCCCCAAGGCTTTTGGGGTTAAATGATGGCTTTATGATAATATTCCCCTTTTTCAAGTGCCAAAGGATTGCCGGTTTACTTAAAAATGAACATTTAGGCGCTCCGTTTTCTTCCATGGTCACTTCCTCCTTCCCTTTTGTCAAAGGCCAAGCCGCTTTGCGCGGGCCGGAGCACCAATTGCTCTGACGTTTCAAATTTATCATATTCTCTCTGCGCTGTAAATGGCAAAAACCTCTTTTTTTTAAAAATCCATTGTGATACAATTTAGGTACTTATAAGTTAATATTCATATATGTTAAAAAATAATTATCCGGGAAAATTTATTGTAATTGAGGGGTTAGACGGCTCAGGGCAGGGGACCCAGATAGAAAAATTAGTTAAGTTCTTAAACGAAAACCAGCAAAAAGACAAGTTTGGATACATCGGAGCCGAAACAACCAAAGAACCGACGCCGAACTTGATCGGCGGGCTCATAAGGAGCCAGCTTAATCACGATTGGAAAACATCCCAAGAATGTTTGCAATTGCTTTTTTGCGCAGACCGGGCGCACCATTTGGAAAAAGAAATCATACCCTTATTGCAGAAAGGTGTGATTGTAGTTTGTGACCGTTATTTCTTTTCAACTATTGCATATGGTTCTTTGGATATAAAAGACAGGGATTGGCTTCTGTGCTTGAATAAAAACTTTTTGTTGCCGGATTTAACCATATTGCTCAAGGTATCTGCAAAGGTATGTGTGGAAAGAATATATAAAAACAGGTACGGGGTTGAGCTTTTTGAAAAGGAGGAATTATTGACAAGAGTTTGGGAAAATTTCGATAAGCTGTCAAAGGAATTTGAAAATGTCAGCATTGTTAACGGCGAGAGGCCAATCGGGGCAATTCACCAAGAAATAATCAGTGTTGTGTCTGATAAATTAAGTAAAATACAGTAATGGAACAATATCTCGATTTGCTCAAGAAAATAATGGACGAGGGCACAGACCGGCCCGACAGGACGGGCGTGGGTTCAAGGGCTATTTTCGGCCAGTCCATGCGTTTTAAGATGTCCGACGGCTTCCCGGCCATGACCACCAAAAAATTGGCTTTTGAAACAATGAAGGCCGAGCTTATTTGGTTTTTGTCGGGCAGTTCCGATAATAAAAAGCTCAATGAAATGGGCTGCCATATCTGGGACGGCAATGCCAACGCAGATTACTGGAAGCCCAAAGCCAAGTTTGAAGGGGATTTAGGCCGGGTTTATGGCGTGCAGTGGCGCAGTTGGAAATCGCCCTATACCGATGTTCCGGTTGACCAGATTGCAAATGTTATCAACCAGTTAAAGAAAAATCCGCAGGACAGGAGAATAATCGTTTCGGCCTGGAATCCGGCAGAGCTGGACATGATGGCCTTGCCGCCGTGCCACTTATTGTTCCATTTTTTCTGCGTCGGCAAGAAATTATCTTTGCTGATGTACCAGCGCAGTTGCGACACATTTTTGGGCGTGCCGTTTAACATTGCCTCATATTCTTTGCTTTTGCATATGGTGGCGCAGGTAACAGGCCTGGAAGCCAATGAATTTGTGCATATTTTGGGCGACACGCATGTTTATTTGAATCATTTTGAACAGGTGAAAGAACAATTGGCTAGAAAGCCTTATCCTTTGCCGAAAATTTGGCTGAATCCGGAAATTAAGAATCTGGAGGATTTTAAGATGACAGATATAAAGCTGGTTGATTATAAATATCATCCGACAATTAAAGCCCCAATGGCAGTGTAAAAATAGTTGTCCAAAAACATGAAATCCGAAGAAATAATAAAGAATCTTGAAAAATACAGGTCAAGGATAATTAGGACCTTGGCGGCAAACAACTGGCGTCATTTTAGATATTATTTTTTGATTAGAGAAAATTTTTTGAAAAATAATATAGACGATAATTTTAAAAAAACTTTTTGTAATTTTTATATAATGAATGGAGCTAGGGGATTGAACAATCATCAAAAGGATGAGTTCTTTAAAATACTCGCGCAAAGAGAAGATAGTCTAGAAAAAATTCTTGATACTCTGTATAAAGTACCTGGTTATAAAAATATCCATAAATTATTTTTTAGCTTTGCGACAAAACTATTGCACACAATAAACGATAAACTGCCTATATATGACGGTAATGTTTCCGCCGTTCTTATGTTGCCAGCCCCAATCCAATCAGCAGCTTCATTAGAAAATAAAATTAGAAATAGAGTTTATATTTATGAAGGACTTAAAACTAATTTTAGAGCCTTCCTAAATAATCCCAGCATAACTCGTTATTTAAAAGATGTAAGAAAAGAAATCGCAGATATATCTAGAAAAGATAATTTTGAATGGAAAAGCAATCTTGTTTCTGATACAAAATTGCTCGACTCGCTGTTATGGTCTTTGTATCCGATTATGGAAGAAGAAATAAATAAAAAAGAGGAAAGACTGCCAAAACTTACAAAAGAAGAGTCGAAAGCTTTTAGGCAAGAAAGTGAAAACGGAGTTTTAATGAAGTATATTAAATGGGGTACTAGAAAAGATTTGCAAATAGGAATGTTGCTCCAATTATTGGCGAATAGGGCGATGTGGGGAAAATTAGAAAGTGGTCAGGCAACAAGCAAAAAGGACAAAGAGCAGGCAATTAGATTGCATTCTAAGGCCTTGGTCTATTATCCTAATTTGGTTTATAATACCAAAAACTTTAGAAAGTCAGTTGGGTTACCAATTATCAAAAAAATAAAATGATTTCAATGATTGCGGCTGTGGCCGAAAACAGGGCGATAGGGAATAAGAACAAGATACCATGGCATTTGCCGGCGGATTTCAAGTATTTTAAGGAAACAACTTTGGGTAAAACCGTTGTGATGGGGCTTAATACTTTTAATTCCATTGGAGGGAAGCCCTTGCCCGGCAGAAAGCATATTATTTTAAATAACGACCCGAATTTCGTAGCTCCTAAAGATTGCGCGGTCGCGCATTCAATAGAAGAGGTTACGGGAATGATAAAAGATTTACCCGAGGTTTTTATCTGCGGGGGAGCGTCGGTTTATAGGCAATTTTTGCCATTGGCGCAAAAATTATATATCACAGAAGTCCACGCCACCCCCGAGGGGGACACTTTTTTTCCCGAAATAAATATGGCAGAATGGAAAGAGATAAGAAGGGAAGAGCACAAAGCAGACGAAGCCAATAAATATGATTATTCATTTGTTGTCTTGGAGAGGAAAAAATGAACGATTTAATAAATAACAACTATGGAAAGAGCAGCTAAACTTGCCAGCCAGATACATGATGCATGGCGCAAACCGAGGTGGAGAGAAAAAACAAAAGATTATAAGCCGGAAGCAAAGAAAACCAAGGACCAGGAATGGATCAAAAAGCATGGCGGGGTGACAGAACTTGATATTGCTAATACCTCATATGAAGACTTGCCGGAGGATTGGCAAGCTGAAAGCAAGGCATCTGCAAAAGCGGCTATAACAGAAGTCGAGAAAGCAATGGAAAAAGGCTTGGATATGGACGATAAATTTTTAGAATCCACAAGCTCTGTAATCCACGGCAAATGGTTAGAAAGAAACGGCGCCTTGGCTCCCGCCGGCCAAAAAAAACCCTATCAAGAACTTTCGGAAGAAGAAAAAGAAAAGGACAGGGGTATCATAAAGCAAGCTATAGAAATTTGCTCGGGAAAATGATTATTTATAAATAAAAATATAAAAATTTGACGTTAGACACAATCGCTCAAATAGGCATAGCAATATTCGGAGTAACGGCCATCATCCTGGTGGCCAAAAAGAATAAATGGGGCTTTGTTTTCGGCCTAGCCTCCCAGCCTTTCTGGCTGATAACTTCGTATCTGAACAGACAGTGGGGAGTATTCTTTTTAAGCGTGATATATGTTTTCAGCTGGGCATTGGGAGTTTACGAATGGTTTTTTAAAGATAAAAAATAGGAAACAATTTATGGCAGTTATATCGCATGACAGTGAAACTCCCGCAAAAGGAAAGCAAGTTATAACGGCCTGCGCTTTTATCCATCAAAAATTTGGCGGAATAGAAAAATTATTCATATCTAAAAGAGCCGGGACTAAAAAATTTCTTCCGGGAATGTTCGAATTGCCGGGCGGCCATATTGAGTTTGGAGAAGACATTGTTGAGGGTTTAAAAAGGGAAGTCATGGAAGAACATGGTATGAATATTTCGGTTGGGGACCCATTCGCGGTATTTACATATACGAATAATATAAAAGGTTCACATTCTATAGAAGTTGTGTATTTCGCTAAATTTATAGACCCGATTGAAAATATTACAATAAATCCCGAAGATCATTCAGAATATAAATGGATCTCCGAGAAAGAAATTCCCCAAGATTACGTAAGCCCAGAAGAATTGAAGAATATTAAGAGGGGTTTCGGGCTGTTAAAAGGCGAATCACAATTATTCAGTTAATATTAACCAAAGATAAATTATGGCATATAAACCCACAATAGGACTAGAAATACACGCAGAGCTAAAAACAAACTCAAAGATGTTTTGCTCGTGCAAGAACGACCCTGAAGAAAAACAGGCGAATTTGAATATTTGTCCGATTTGTACTGCGCAGCCTGGAACCTTACCCGTGGCCAACGAGGAAGCCATTAAAAAAGTCGTGAAAGTCGGCCTGGCTTTGAACTGCGAAATATTGAAGGAATCTAAATTCGACAGGAAAAATTATTTTTATCCGGATTTGCCCAAGGGCTACCAGATTTCCCAGTACGACAAGCCTTTTTGTATGAAAGGATATCTGGAAGTGCCGGTTTCGGAAGATTTTTCTAAGATGGAAATGAAAAAGATAAGGATAACAAGAGTGCACCTGGAAGAAGACACAGGAAGATTAATACACCCTGAAGTCGCTGATTATTCTTTGGTTGATTATAATAGGGCAGGAGTGCCTTTAATGGAACTGGTGACGGAACCCGATTTATCTTCGGGCCTGGAGGTAAGGCGGTTTGCTGAAGAACTCCAGCTTATTTTGAGATATCTCGGAGTTTCTGATGCGGATATGGAAAAAGGCCAGATGAGGGTGGAGGTTAACATTTCTTTAAGCAAAACTAAAAAGCTGGGCACAAAAGTGGAAGTGAAGAACTTGAACTCTTTCAAGGCGGCCGAGAAAGCCGTTGATTATGAAATCCAGAGGCAGACGCAAATTTTGGACGACGGCGGAAAGATTGTGCAGGAAACCCGCGGCTGGAACGACGGGAAAGGTGAGACCTTCAGCCAGAGGGAAAAAGAGGAGGCCCACGATTACAGATATTTTCCGGAGCCTGATTTGCCGCCTGTCATATTGTCTGATGAATATATAGATAAAATCAGGGCCGAAGTTCCCGAGCTTCCAGCAGACAAAAGAAAGAGATTTGCCAGTGAATACGGCCTGGATGCCAGGACGGTGGAGATTTTCGCGGATAACCGCGACTTGAGCGAATATTTTGAAAAAGTTGTCAGTGAGATGGAAACTGGGCCCTTAGATAAGACCAACAAACCCGATGCCAAGCCAAAGGTGCATGCCCTGATAAAACTAGCCTCGAATTATATAATTACAGATTTACAGGGGATGTCCGGCGGCAATTTTGTGGAAAAAGACTGCAAGATAACCGCAGAAAACTTTGCCGAATTCATAACAATGATAAATGACGGGAAAATAACTTCCAAGACCGCAAAAGAAGTCTTGGCCGAGATGGCAAAAAAAGGCGAGGACCCGAGCGATATCATAGAAGAAAAGGGCTTGGGCCAGGTATCGAACGAATTAGAAATAGAAAACGTGGTCAGGGGAGTGATAGAAAAAAATCCGAAGGCTGTACAGGATTATAAGCAGGGCAAAATTGCATCCATGCAATTCCTGGCAGGGCAGGTGATGGCCGCAACCAGAGGAAGAGCCAAACCAGAAACAGTGCAGAAAATATTGAAAGAATTGCTGAAATAAGATATCCATTAAAAAACTGCGCTAACCGCAGTTTTTGCATACATCTTGTAAACTTTTTTATACAGGATTACTATGAATAAAAGACTTGGGGTGCTGATTTTATGGGTGACAAATCTCCCGTTTAGTACAGGAGAGAAAGGAGGGGCAGTATGAAGGCTTCGAGTGCCTATCGAATACTCGACGGTTTCGGACGCCCGTGAATCCTCTGACAGTTTTCGGAAAACTGCGAAAAGTCCGACGACTTCTTCATATCATCGGCTCCATGATTTTATCTGCGAGCCCGTAGTCAAGAAGCCGAAACTTGCGCTCAGCAAGTTAATGATTCTATCCGGCAGCGGATAGAATGACAAGGCCAGACATAGGCCTCCCTCAAAGGGTTCCCAAATCACCTCCCGGTGGATTGTCATGTAGTTCTTTTCAGAATTGAAGTTTCCCAGCAGTGTCCCTGCGAGCTCACGACGTCAGCGCTTGCAGGGAGTTTTTATTTACATCGTTATCGCAATCCTTGCAGGCAAAAAAAGCGGCCCCGGAAGGTCGCTTTTAGTTCGAAAAGTTAGTGCTGCTGGCAAGGGTCTGCCATTTTCAGGTAGATTCTGTTTCTGCTTGCCCTGGCAATCCGCCTGGCGTCTTTCATGTAGAGCCAGTTGGAGATGCGGGATATAGAAAGAGCAATTGCTTCGTCTTCGGGCCCTGAAACTCCGGCGAAAGAAACAATCAGATCATCGGCAACAACTGCGCCCTGGCTGATGTGTTTTTTTATGCTCCGGATTTCCCAACTGCTTTTGCATTCAGGGTTCTTAAAAAGGGCCTTGGCGTTCCTGATAGAAAGCGCCATCCGCTTTCCCGCTTTGCTTTTAGGACAGCAACCGACTTCAACACAAACGAAAACTCTTCCGTCTTTACAGCTTACAATCGTAAGGTAGCCGCCGATGTGGTTGCACGATTGGTCGGCGCGGGTTACTATCCTTAATGATTTGTCAGCTGCTGCCAGCACATTGCTGGTAAGCGCGGCGATGAGTGCCATCTTGCCTCCTTCCCCGGATGTTTTTTCAGGAAACCTACTTTGACATTATCTCTTTAATGGCTTTTGTCAAGGAAAGTCCGAATTAATTTTTCAGCTTGTTTCGGATTTTTTACCCATTTAATCCTTTTGTCGCGCTTGAACCAGACAATCTGTTTTTTTGCATAATGTTCTATTTCTTTCTGCAGCCTGGGCACCATTTCTTCATAAGAAAGTTTGTCTTGCAGATATTGTGCGACATAACGGTATTCCAAGCCGAATTCTTCCAGACGTTTCCAGGAAACTCCGGCTTTGTGGAGTTTTTTTATTTCATCTACCATGCCCTCATCTAATCTTTTTAAAAGCCGGGTTTCTATTAATTTTTTTAGTTCTTTCAGATCTCTTTTCACTCCTAAAAATAAGGCCTCAAATTTGGGGTTTTTAGCCGGAGGCGGGGGAACAGGCCTTTTTGATTTTATAACGATTTCTAATGCCCTTATAATGCGCCTGGGGTTGTTTTTATCAATGGTTCCAGCTCTTTTCGGGTCTAATTTTTTAAGCATTTCATAAAGTTCAGAAAGAGGTTTCTTTTCGAGCTTTGCCCGGAGCTTCCAATCGGGCTTAATATCCGGAATTTGGATGTTATCAGCAACAGCCTGGATATAAAAACCGGTGCCGCCGACAATAAAAGGTAATTTATTTTCGGCAAAAATTTTCTCAACGGCCTTGTCAGCTAAAATTTTATATTGAGCAACGTCGAATCTTTTCTTTGGGTCGGCCACATCCAGGAGATAGTGGGGGATGCCCTGCATTTCTTCTTTGGTGACTTTGCCGGTGCCGATATCCATGCCTTTGTAAACCTGTCTTGAATCGGCCGAAATAATCTCACCTTTAAATTTTTTTGCCAGCTTAACAGATAAGCCGGTTTTACCGGAGGCATTGGGCCCTAAGATTATAATTAGTTTTTGATTTGATTTTTGCATTAAATTATTGTATTAAGAAAGTAGTCTCTTTAGCAATTTTTTGGGATTGGAGGAACCATGAAAAAGATTGTAAGTTTCTTGGCTAGGATTTCTGAATATGTGCTTGTTGGCATTGCTGCTGTCGCGCTCGGAATTGCGCTTTGTCTGGGCACTGTCCTAGTTATTCTTTTTGATGTGTTTTCTTTTTTTCTATATTGTTTCTTATCGTTTATGCTTCTGCTGAAGCGTGGCCCGAAGTTCAGGGGAAAGTCACGATGTTGCTCAAATTGAGCAACTTTTTTTTAAATTAACTTTCCGTTTAGTCCCCAAGAGGTGGCGGAAATAATTTCAGCCTTAATAAATTTACCCATCAGATTTTTCGATGATTCTATATATATGGTCTTATACTCCTTGGTTTTCCCGACCCAGGCGTTTTTCTTTTTTGTACCGGTTATCAAAGCCTCGACTGTCTGCCCGATATATTTTTTATTATTTTCTAGTGCGGTTTTTTTAAGGATTTCGTTCAGTTCATATTTCCTTCTGGTTTTTTCTTTATGAGGAACATCGCCTTTCATTTTAGAGGAAGCGGTGCCGGGCCTTGGAGAGTACTCAGAAATGTAAGCCATATCAAATTTAACATCCTTGAACAATTTTTTAGAGTTATCAAATTGTTTTTTTGTTTCGCCCGGAAAACCGACGATAATATCGGTCGAGAGGCAGAGGTTGGGAATTTTGGCGCGGACTTTTTTGACCAGATTTTTGTAATGGGCAATGGTATACGGCCGGTTCATATTTTTTAAAACCTTGTCATCGCCAGCCTGCACGGGCAGGTTCAGATACGATGTTATTTTCCCGCCAAGCGCCATTGCTTTAACTAGCTCGTCAGAAAAGTCTTTCGGGTGTGAGGAAGTGAACCTTATCCAGAAATTGCCCGGGATTTCAGAAACATCTTTCAAAAGTTTCGGAAAATTTATAACTTGCCCTGAGCCTGTCGAAGGGTCTTTATAAGAATTAACATTTTGTCCCAATAGCCAGATTTCCTTGAACCCTTGCCAGACTAAATTTTTTATTTCAGAAATAATATCTTTTGTGGGGCGCGATATCTCCCGGCCGCGGGTGTAGGGGACAACGCAGTAAGCACAAAAATTATTGCAGCCAGTCATTATTGGTACAAAGGCTGATGCGCCGCTTGTAGTGGTTGCTTCGATTTCTAAATAGTTTTCAGTGTTCTTGAATTTTTTATTTAAAATTTCACTAAGCTTTCCGATATCATTAATGCCGATCATATCATCAAATATTTTTTGGAATTTTTTCCTGTCTTTTCCAAGATAGCAGCCGGTTAAGATTGACCGGAATTTTTTATTTTTTCCCCGGAATATCTCGAATTTTTTGCCCAAACCTAAAACGCGGTCCACGGCAGACTGCCTTACCGAGCACATGTTAATCAAAACCAGATCCGCCTTATCCATATCAGCGGATTCATAGCCGATTTTTTCCAAAACCGTGGCCGCCCGCTGGCTGTCAGAGTAGTTCATTTGACAGCCGAATGTCAGAATATGATATTTTTGTTTCATTCGCCCATCTTATAGTAAAAAAACAGCCCCTTCAAGGGGCTGTTCTGCAGTATAGATTTATTCATTCTGGCCCGTGGGAGGAAGCGGCACCTGATTCGCGGCATTATTTGTGGTTGGAACCGTGTCTTGGATCGTATTTTGCGTATTCTGCAACGTGTTCTGCAGATTCTGCTGGAGCTGTTGCTGTGCATTCTGGGTAGCGCTTGCTACTATATTCTGCGTGTTCTGCAATGTGTTCTGCAAATTTTGTTGGATCTGCCGGCGTACGTTTTGGGTGGTGCTCGCTACCATATTCTGGGTGTTCTGTATAATTGAATTCCGAAGGTTTTGTTCAGCGTTTATCAGATTTTTGGTCAATTCCGGGGATCCTTGTATTATCGGCGCTACATTTTTCAGGACATCATTGTAGACCCCCTTGTCGCCCGGGATGTTCTGCAGATAATCCTGGATTTTCTGTTGTTCAATAACAGGCAGGTTTTTTAAAGTTTCCTGCAAATTTTGTTGTACAGTATCCGTGATGCTTTGGATCATTTGGCCCGTCGTGCCGGTGGCATTTTGTCCGATATTATTCAGCAGTTCCAGGGTGCTGAAATCTTTCAATTGGCTTCCCGGCAGATTTTTCACTGCGTCCAATATTTGCGTCCTGACATCCTGCTTCGCCTGCTGCAGGTCCGAAACGATTGTCCCGAAATTTTTAATCTGTGTATCCTCGGCATTTTTTATTACGTTGGAGACGTCAGTTGAAACCTGGTCGGTTATTATCGTCCTGAGGGCTTCTTCCTGCAGGATCTGCTGCTTGTCAAAATCGGTCAGGAAATTGGTCAGCTCCTGGTTGTTGGCGGATTTATCCTGGACCTGGCTGATTTTATTATTTAAATCATTGATTGAATTTTCATAATTTGCCACCGCATCTTTGATATCCTGGGCGGAAGCGTTATTTTCGGCTAATTTTTGCAATTCGATTAATTTTTCGTTGGCGTATTTATTTGCCAGTTCGGCTTTTTTTGTCGCGTCGAAAGTGAAAAAGCTTGTGATGCCTCGGCCCCATTCTTTCAAAAAGTAAAAAGGGCTGTTTGGCAGAATGCTTGGTTCCTGAACCCCCAAATCCTGGGCCGTGACCTGGCTGTCGGACTGTATCTCCTGGCTGGCTGAATTTTGAGTTGTTGTGGCCTGCGCCAGGGCTATTGAATAAAACCCCAAAGCAGAAACAACCAAAGCTGATAAAATAATTTTTTTGGTTATGCTCATTTTTGTTTTTAAAATTAATTTTTTAATTTCTGTCGACCGCAGGTCGGCCAAACGGAATCTGGCCGGATAAATTTTTAATGTATGCTTTCTTTCCGTTCTTTCAAAAAATATCTCCACTGCTCGATGAATTCCACAAAGATTGCAAACGGCATATCCACCAGTATGTCGAACAGGACAGAGACAAAATTGTACTTCTGCCATTTGCCGGAAAGCCATTTGCCGAACTCGACTATGGGAATGGCGAAAAAATCAGATATGAATCCCAGGACGCCTTCACGCTCCTCGATTATCTGCAGCTCCTTGGACCTCTGTCGTATCCTTGTCCCGGCGAAACTGATCAAGGAAATGAAGGCGATGAATATTATGATGGAAAGGGCGGAGAAATTAAGATGATCCAATACCCAGACTATAACCCCGATAGACACGACGAAACTCACCAGATATGCAAAATCGATTATGCTGCTCAATAAAAAATTCCTCCTTACTTTGAATGTTTTTATCTCATAAGTGTCTTTCCTGTCCGTTTCCTGGACGATTTTCATCGTTTCCAGGACAACCCTTTCAAGATTTTCTTTGCCGGGCACCTTTATGGTGCTTACCAGGAAAAACATCAACGCCGGCGGTACCAGTATGTTCAACGCCAGTGCAGTGCCGTTGAAAGAATGCAGATACCTGTCAATCGGGATTTCTATGGCCAAAGCTAAAATGACTTTTGTTATGAAAATGGAAATGGTCGCGTAAATAGCGGCCCGGCTCAGGCGGGATTTGAGGGTCAAGACCCTTTTTTTATAAGCATCCCTGATGGATTCTTCCAGAGCTTCCGGATTTGACAGCTTTTCTTCGATGTTCTGGCCGTCCTCTGAAATTATATCCCCCAGAAGAAGATATGGCGTGTCGTATTTTTCGCAGACATTGTAAAATTTATCAGCCAAAGGATGCACCAGGTCGCGCTGTATCTTGTCCTGGGTCTGAAGCATATTTTTTGAGATTTCCATCAGTTCTCCCTGGTTTATGTTCCTCCAGTTCGGGTATTTATATTTCAAAAGATGGTAGGATATGACCGAAGCGTCCAATTTGAAAAGCGCCCTCTGCACGGCAATATATATCTGGATATTTTTTTCGTCTTCTTTTATCGCCTTTGTGGTGATGGCGCCCTGGTTCAAGACAACCCTGTCTTTTATCGAATCGAACATGAAATCAATCAGCGCTTTTTCTTTATAGTATGAGCTTAAAATCTGTTCTATTTCGCAGGATGCGATTGACAGGATCCAATTGTAAAAGTTAAGCGCCCTTTCCCCGTTTTCCGCCTGGGGAGTGTTCCTTAGCACAAAAATATATTTTTCAATTGCGGCCTGGACTTCGCCTATCTTGATTTCGGGAATCCTGTCATTGGGATAATGCCCGCCGCGTATCAGGTCAAGCACAAGGGGCTGGGCGATAGATTCTTTCGCGTCAGTCTTCAAAAGGTCCGCGCCGGCCATTATCCTCCTTTTCAAAATCCTCTCTATCGCGCTCTTTTTCAAAAGATGTTCTTCCCTCCAATCGATCACCCCCCTTATTTTTTCGTAAAAAGCGGCGACCTTCGAGGCCACTTCATCAACGTGGATGGTGGGCGTGCCGTCGGCAACGCGGGATGATTTTTCTCCTATCTGGTAGCGCAGGATTAATTTTTTTGTCTCTTGCGATATTTGGACCATAAAAACAAAATTCAAAAAACGGAATCCAAAAAGCAAAATTAATTTTTGTTTTTGATCTGGTTTTTGATTTGGTTAATAAATTCGTTTAATTTTACCATTCCAATATCGCCTTTTTTCCTTTCCCTCACGGCCACCGACTCGGCGGCGATTTCCTTGTCGCCGATAATCAGCAGATAGGGGACTTTCTGCATTTCCCCTTCACGGATTTTCTTTCCCATAGATTCATTCTCATTCCTGAATTCGGCGCGGACTCCCGCCTCGGCCAATTTTTCGAAAACCTCTTTGCCGTATTTCTCATGGGCCTGGGCAATCGGGATAACCCAAATCTGCACGGGGGAGAGCCATAAAGGAAAAGCGCCCTCATATTTTTCAATCAGGAAAGCCATTATCCTTTCAATACATCCGATAGATGAACGATGGATGACGATCGCTTCTTTCTTTGTCCCGTCTTTATCGACATAAGTGAGTTCAAATCTTTTTGGCCCGACAAAGTCGTATTGTATGGTGAAGGCCGTATCTTCCTTGCCGGAAAAGTTTTTCATCTGGATGTCGATTTTCGGTCCGTAAAAAGCGGCTTCATTTTCGGCTTCAAAAAATGGGGCATTCCTTTTCTTAAGGATTTGGCGCAAAACATCTTCGGCAAAATCCCATGCCTTGTCATCTTTATAATATTTTTTGCTGTCTTTGCGGTCGCCTAATGAAAGCCGGTAGCGGTAATCTTTTCCTTTCTGCAGTTGCAATACCGAGGCGACATATTCAATCAGGTCCAGGACATTATATATTTCGTCGGATACGCTCTCTTTTTGCACGATTATATGGGCATCCGCCAGGCAAAAACACCTGACACGGATCAATCCTGTGAGTTCGCCGGATTTTTCATAGCGGAATTGTTTGGCCAGTTCGGCGATCCTGTACGGCAATTCTTTGTAAGAATGCTGTTTTGACAGATATAATTGGTAATGGTGGGGGCAGGTCATGGGCCTTAAAATCAATTCCTCCTCGTCGATCTTCATCACCGGATACATTGTGTCTTTGTAATACGGATAGTGGCCGGATTTTTTGTATAATTCCACTTTGGCTAAATCGGGAGTGATAACGTGCTTGTATCCTCTTTTTATTTCCTCGTCCACAATAAACCTTTCCAGCTCCCGCCTTATGGTCGCACCTTTTTCCGTGAATAACGGAAGTCCCTTGCCGACTAAATCCGAAAAAACAAACAAATCCAGCTTCTGTCCCAAAATCCTGTGGTCTCTTTTCTCTGCCTCTGCTTGCCGTACCAAAAATTCATTTAATTCTTTTTTGTTTTCAAAAGCCACTCCGTAAATGCGGGTCAGCATCTTATTTTTTTCCGAACCCTTCCAGTAGGCCCCCGCGATTTTTGTCAGCTTAAAACCGTCGGCCGGGATTTCTTTGGTCGATTTGACATGAGGGCCCTTGCAAAGGTCGGTGAAAGTGCCGCTTTCATATATAGAAACAGTTTTACCGGGCAATTCTTTTATCAGTTCCAACTTGTAGGGCTGGCCCTTGAATAAATTTTTGGCCTTGATTTTAGAAACACTGGATTTTTCGAATTTTATATCCTGCTTCAAAAGCTCTTTCATCTTGTCCTCAATTTTTTTCAGGTCTTCCGGTTTTAATGGGGCAGGGAATTCGATATCATAATAAAACCCGTTTTCTACTGCCGGGCCGATACCAAATTTGGCTTTCGGGTAAAGTTCTTTCACGGCATAAGCCATGATATGCGCCAAAGAATGGCGTATTGTTTCAATTTTTTCCATGGTTTTTTATTTTATACATTTTGAACGTTAATTATTTCCTCGACTTCGTCCGCTAATATCTTGAATTCGCCGTCGCGGTTGTCCACTTTGCCCTTTACAAAAACTATCTTGTTTTCCGCAAAAACTTCAGGATTCTTATCCAGCACCCCCGGAAAAACCACCACTTCGATCTTATCAGTCAGTCCTTCAAGATTCATGAACAGCATGGGCTTCCCGGTTTTGGTTATTATCCGGCGTATGGTGGCGATCAATCCGGCAATTTTCACTCCCTTGCCGACAGCATCGATATTTATGGCGGAAATGGGGTAGGATTTCTTTTCCAGGAAAGTTTTGTATTGTTCCAAAGGATGGGCGGAAACATAAAGGCCCAGCAATTCTTTTTCCCAGTTAAGCTGGTTGGTCATTGAAATATCCGGAGCATCCTTCAATTTCAAAACCGCCGGGTTGTAGGTGGTGGAGCTGGCAAAAAGGGATTTTTGGTTAGTATTGGAATTTTGCTTTATTTCCCGGCTTGCCTCCAGTATTTCTTCCATGTTATTCAAGAGTTTGCTCCTTTTCTCTAATTTATCAAAAACTCCGGCTTTAATCAAACTTTCCAGGGACTTTTTGTTCAGGGTTTTGGATTGTATGCGCGAGATGAAGTCATACATTGATTTGAAGGGGCCGCGTTCTTTTCTTTCATCTATTATCGCATCCACGATATTTTCCCCCACGTTTTTGATTGCCAGGAGCCCGAAGCGTATTTTTTCTCCATCCGGCGGATTTCCCGGCACAACGGAAAAATTCCTGAAACTTTCATTGATATCGGGGGCTAAGACGGGCAGTCCCATTTTCTGGCATTCTTTTATTAAAACCGAAATCCTTTCCACATCGGCTTTTTCCGAAGTAAGCAAAGCTGACATGAATTCAGCCGGATAATGGGCCTTCAGATAAGCTGTCTGGCAGGCGATTATTGCGTAAGCAGTAGCGTGAGATTTGTTGAAACCGTATTCGGCGAACGGCAGAATCCAGGTCCAAACCTCTTTGGCGGTTTTTTCCGAAACATTATTTTTTATGCATCCGGCGACAAACTTCTGTTCCTGCGCCACCATGAGCTCCTTTATTTTTTTGCCGACGGCTTTTCTCAACACGTCTGCTTCCGACAATGAGAATCCCGCCAGGTACTGTGCAATCTGCATCAGCTGTTCCTGGTAGACGCAGATGCCGTAAGTCGCTTTCAAAATCGGCTCGAGTTTGGGGTGCAGATAGGTTATTTTTTTCTTGCCGTGCTTGCCTTTGATGAAATCCGGGATGAATTGCATGGGGCCCGGCCTGTACAAGGCCACCATGGCAACGATATCTTCAAAAGTAGTAGGCCTCAATTCTTTCAGATACCTTTTCATGCCGTCGGATTCCAGCTGGAATACTCCGGTCGTATTTGCTTCCTGGAAAAGCTTATAAGTTTTCGGGTCGTCGGCCGGGATATTATCAATTTGTATCGACTGGTTGCGGATTTTATAAATCCTTGCCAGGCAGTCTTCGATGATGGTCAGGTTTTTCAGCCCGAGCATGTCCATTTTCAAAAGCCCCAGATCTTCGATCGAGTGCATTTCGTACTGGGTGACGATGCTGTCGTCCTGTCCCGGCGGATGCTGCAGCGGAACATATTCAGTCAGAGGTTTCTCGGAAATCACGATGCCGCAGGCGTGGGTTGAGGCGTGGCGCGCGACGCCCTCTAGTCTTTTCCCCAGATCAATCAATCTTTTAGCCTGCTGGTCTGATTCGTATAATTCTTTGAATTCCTGGTTGCCTTCCAGGGCTTCGTCCAAAGACATTCCGGTGGGAATCATTTTCGCCACGCGGTCGCAATAATTGTAGGGGAGTGCCAGTGCCCGGCCCACATCCCTGATGACCGCGCGGGACGCCATCGTTCCGAAAGTGATGATCTGTGAAACATGGTCCTGCCCGTATTTTTCGGCAATGTGTTTTATGACTTCATCCCTCCGGCGGTCGGTAAAATCCATATCGATATCAGGCATGGAAATCCTTTCCGGATTCAAGAATCTTTCGAAAAGCAGGTTATTTTTTATCGGGTCAACGTTGGTGATATTAGACAAGTATGCTACAAGCGAACCTCCGGCGGAGCCCCTGCCGGGCCCTACGACTATGCGGTTTGATTTTGCCCAATTGACGTATTCCTGGACAATCAGGAAATATCCGGCAAATCCGGTTTTCTTGATCACCGAAAGCTCGTAATTCAATCTTTCTAAAATTTTCGGGTCGGGATTCTCGCCATATCTTACGGGCAGGCCTTTGTAGCAAAGCTCTTCCAGGTACTGTTCGGCGGTTTTTCCATCCGGAACGGGGAAGTGGGGGAGTTTGGTTTTACCAAGTTCGAACTGGAAAGTGCATAAATCTGCAATTTTTTGTGTATTTTCGATGGCATCAGGCGTTTCTTTGAAGAGTTCCGCCATATCTTCAGGTTTCCGTAAAGAAAAATCTTCGCCTTTCATTGTCAGGCGTTCCGGGTCCGATCTGTCAGCGCCCGTGTTGATAAGCATCAAGATGTCTTGTGCCTCGGCATCGTCGGGTTTGAGATAATGGCTGTCGCAAGTCGCCACCAAAGGGATGCCAAGTTCTTTTGAAAATTCAATCAGTTTTTTATTCAGTTTTGCCTGCGAGGGTATATTAGCGTGATGCTGGATTTCCAGATAAAAATTTCCCTTGCCGAAAATTTCCTGGTATTTCAGCGCCTGTTTTTTCGCCTCGTCGATTTTCCCGGACAAAACCAGTTGTGCAACTTTGCCTTGTATACAGGCAGACAGCCCGATTAATCCTCCGGAATATTGCGCCAAAGTTTCTTCGTCAATCCTGGGCTTGTAATAAAAGCCTTCCAAATGCGCTTTTGTCACAAGCTTGACCAGATTTTTATAGCCTTCCTCGTTTTTTACCAGGAGTATGAGGTGGTATCTCCGGCCGTCGATGTTCGGCCGCTTGTCAGTCATTTTTTCGTAGGCCTGGTAAACTTCGCATCCGATTATGGCTTTGATTCCGGCCTTGGTGCAGGCTTTATAAAATTCCACGGCGCCGTACATGACTCCGTGGTCGGTCAAAGCGACAGAATCCATGCCGGATTCCTTTACATAATTAACCAGCTCGTCAATCTTGGGCAGCCCGTCCAATAAGGAGTAGTGCGAGTGCACATGCAGGTGTGTAAATTTTGGCATAATAGTTAGTGGACGCCTGCCCCGTAGCGAACCGAGCTTTGCGAGGTTCTGCTACTGGGGTGCAAATGGGTAAATTTCATTTTTTATTTGGATTTAACGTGATAAAGAATTATACCATTTTACCCCGTTAGAAGTCAGTAGTCAAAACTAAATTAAACAAAATATTTTTTAATTTTTAATTATTCGTTTAATATTTTAAAATTTAACTTCTAACGGGGTTTACTATTTAAATAGGAAAATACAAAATTATGGTAGAATATATCAATGCAATATCCTAATTTTTCAGAAGAAAAAAAATTGTGGGGCAGGGGATTCAGGTTTGTGGCGGGGTTGGATGAAGTCGGGCGCGGACCGTTGGCCGGGCCGGTTGTTGCCTGCGCGGTTGTCGTTAGCCAAGATTTCAAAGATAAAAAAATAAATGTTGAGGATTCAAAAAAACTGTCCGCCGCCCAAAGAGATAAAATTTTCAAGATTTTAACAAAGCATCCCCAGGTAAAATACGGGATAGGGGAGGTGTCGGAAAAGATAATCGATGAAATAAATATCCTGGAAGCTACGAAGCTGGCGATGGAAAGGGCTTTGCAGGATTTAGGATGCCGACCGGATTTCTTGATTTTAGACGGGAGCTTCAGGATAAATTCAAAAATCCCCCAGAAATCAATCGTGAAAGGGGATGTGAAGGTTTTTTCCTGCGCTTCGGCCAGTATAATCGCCAAAGTCTGGCGCGACAAGATAATGCAGAAGTACCATAAAAAATATCCGCGGTATGGTTTTAAGGACAATAAAGGCTACGGGACCGAAGCGCATTTCGCTTGTCTGGAAAAATACGGCCCCTGCAAAATCCACCGCAAAACATTTTATCCCATGAATAGTTATCCACACCTTGACACATAATTTTGTAATGCAGAAATGTTATAATAAACAAATATATTATTTTTTAATGAAAAAATTTTTATTTTTTTTGGTTGCATTGGCAAGTGTTTTCTTTTTTACAGCAACCGCAGCCGAAGCTGCCTGCGACCTTAGCGCCCTTAATGGGCTGAGAGTAGACGTGCCAGATTCTCCGGCATGCGGCGGTGCTGGTGCCGACGGACAAATCTGGCAAAATTCTGTAGTTATAAATACTAGTGGCTGTTTTGGCGATCTTACTGTTACAGCAACCGGCAATACGAACAGGGAATCAGATTATCCTGCAGATACCATTGAATTAAACGGCGCCCTTTTGTTTACGAATGTTGATAATGAAGCGGGGTGTGCGATGCAACTGCATACTGGTTCAAATGCCACCCCCATCAAATTGAATGGGGAGCCGACGACAACCTTTACGCTATATTATAAAAATACTGATGCGATTGATGGAAATTTTCGTGTTGGAGCTTATGCACAAATAACAAATGTTTTGTTTAAATCCAACAAAGTCGACGCTGATTGTTCCGCCACCGTAGCCGGCGGTTCCCAATCAATCGATTGTTCTGCGGGTTCCGGCTTTCTGGAAGTGCCGTATGGCCAAGATGTTTCCCTTAAAGTCACCCCCAAAGGCGGCGTTAGTCCGTATACATATGCTTGGGATGGAGAGGATGGCGGAACCACGCCCACTGTGACTTGTTCCTCCGGCGACACTACTACCGATACCTGCGGCGTGCCGAGCTGGATTTTAGCCGTTGCCCTGGATCATTCAAGGGTAGTGGAAATTGATGATTCTACCACTCCGACCCCCCAAATTTCTTACAAGACTTTGAATCTGTATGTCTGCGGCGACGGGAAATTGGCGCCGCATCCCTATGAAATCTGCGACCCGGGCCAGCCCGATGCCAGCCCTGCCGTAGCGGGTATGAAAGGAGATTGTGACGATCCTAAGTTTTGCGAGATAAACACCTGCAATGCCTGCAATCCTCCCTTGGACATAGACAGCTCAAATTATTGTTCGGTAAATGGCACCCAGACCTTTTGCGCTAAAAATTCAACGGTAGCTCTCACCCAGCAACAGGTTACGGGCCAAGATACAAACATATCTTTGTCCGTTTCCCCGACGGGCGGATGCTCCAGCAGCTGCTCATATAATTATTCCTGGACAGACAATGGAAATCCGATAGGCAGCAGCCAATCATTGAATATCCCCAAAAACGGCCTGTCTTACGGCAGCCATACGGTAAAGGCCACCATCCGTTCCGCCCATGATAATGACAAAATGACCGTTGACTTCACTTTCGACTATAATCCTCTTTCCTGCTCTGACTTCTGCGATAGCTTGGGGGACATCGGCCAATGCTCTCCCAATTTGCCCGTTGTCATGGGTTCTTCCCCTTTTGCCGGTGGAAATCCCGTTAACAACGCCATCGCCGAGGGGAATAAGACCGATGTCCCAAAAAACGCCCAGACATTCCTTGGTTCCTTGGCCTCTATTTTCGGGATGGGCGGCCAGCCGGCAACAGCCGGACCGGCCAATTGTTCAGATTACTATTTGTTGGGAAACGTTAAGATAGGGGATGTCAGTATCAGCCCGTGGGATAATTTAAAGGCAGGATTTCCGGTTGATTTTTCCGTTGCCGTTACCAACAGCGCCAAATACCCGGTTGCCGACGGGATTCTTTTTGCCAAGATCTACCGCCTTGACCTTTCCAAGAAAGACCCGAATGCCTCGAATTTCCTTGTTGATGTCGTCCCTGCCTCAACAAACGTTAACCTCTGGCCGGATGAAACAAAAACACTGAACTTCAAATGGACTCCGCCCGAAAATTTGATTTCCGGCGCCTACGAGGCCGATTTTACCTTCTCTTCTTCAAGACAATACAGTTTGGCGGGTTTGGTTTTCACGCCCACTATTTTCGGCGCCCGCGCTTCGTTCAATCTGGCCGGCCAGGACAAAGGATTCTGGTTCAATACAGAGGGCATCCTTTTTAACAGGAATAAGATTCTGTTGTCCGAATGGATTCCGACAATAAAAAATAATGAAGACGTGGACATATCATTGCCTTTAGAAAGTTCTTTATCAACGGGGACTGCTGATGTCTCTTTAGACCTTTTTTACTTCGATCTGCAGAAGGACAGCCCGATTGCCGGTTTCCACCAGGAGAAAAAAATATCGCTCTCGAAAGGCGAACAAATGGTTTTTTTCGGCACTTTGAAAGGCATTCCCGCCGGAGCTTATGTGGTAAAAATTACAGCTTCCGGCATGGGCCAGCAGTCAATCATCGACCTGCGGTTCGCTAAACAGGGTTTCCGCCCCAGGATCAATTTTTCCGGCCTGACAGATATCCCCAGAAGCGCCGGTGACAAGTTTTCCATATTCACTTGCTACTCCAACAGCGCAGATTATATAAATTCCGCCAATAGCAGGGTTAATGCCTATCTCCTGGACAAACAGACCAACGAATTGCTGGCCAGCCTTGATTATGCTTCTGACATCGCCCCAACTGTCCAGGCCGTCAAACAGGATTTCACTCTGAATAAGCAGCCCCCGGAAGAAATGCTCCTAGTTTCCAGGGTCTACGATGACAAGAACAACGTTTTAGAAGAAGTCAAAACCGATTACAATCTTGCCGATTTCAGCCCGAGGCCAAAAGAATCAGCCGCAATCGATTGGAATATATTTTTATGGGGTACAGGCTTGGCGGTTGTGGCTGTCGGGGCCGGAGCCGTTTGGTATTTTTTAAGTAAAAATCGGCGAAAAAAATAAAATATGAAATTCAAAGCCGTGAAAGACATTAAATTCTTATTCTTGCTCTCCATATTGGTTTTGCTTTCTGTTTTTTCTGTCTTCAGATTTGGAAAAATTTCGGCGGACACATTAACCGTAGCCCTCCCGTCTATAACCCCCCCGTTGCCGCAGCCCATATTTGCTTGTTTAGACAGTGACCAGACTTGCTGTTCTTATTACAAGGCTAAATTACAGCCCGGCTACAATTTTCATATTAATTTTGGGAACCTGACTTATAATGTTGTCAGCGCGGCGACCAGCAGCATTTGCGCTGCAGGATCCATACCCATTCCAGACGGTTCTTTCGGAGGTTCTTTCTTGTCTGCAGGGGGCTATTTGGATACCCCGCCGATCAATTGGGTTGATGACATCAGCAAATATTATGCCTCCGCAAACTTCAGCAACTACAGCAACGTGCAGAATAATCCCGTAAGACTATGCGCTCAACCAAAAGATATTTGGGGTTCTAGCCACCTGACCTGGAAAACAACCGCCCATCCGTCAAATACCAACCCGGTGACTTATTTTACCGATAAATATGGCCTATCTTGCGATTGGACCGAGTGGGCGAACTCAGCCTCTGCCGGGGCTTTGGCGGATTTCGAAGCTATCTGCGGCCGTTGCGAGTCCGTTTCCGAAAATGATATTTTCACCGATAACGAATTTGGTTTAAGGACATACATGTATCCCATCACGCTGCAGGATTCTGTGGAGGGATATAATAATTTTTGCGCCGAAACCTCGGTAAATTGCGAAAAAACAGAAAATATCAGCATTACGGGCCCGATATCTTGCTCTTTCACGAGCGTTTCAAATCCGTCAGATTCTTGCACAGTAAGCTCCAGTTCCTGCTCCAAAACCGGCGCAGCGACCTGCAGCGGAAACACTTGTTCCATCAAAGGATCAAACGTAACCAAAATATGTACAGCAAGCATTAACACCGGAACCGCTGCTATCCATATTACTATCCAGCCGAAGTGTTTTGCTTATGTAAGCAGGGGAGTGTTTTACAACATCAACAAACAGCCAAATCATAGTATAGTTTCATACACTCCTTATACTCCTTCCACTAATGGCATCACTGACTGCGCCGGGGCAGACCAGTGTTGGTGCAAAAGTTCAGGCTCCGCTATCTATCAAGCCTTTGAGGGATATTTTTTGCCGATGGCATTTGTGGGCGACACAAGCCCTATGTCTGCCACAACTTTGCCGTCGCTCAGCAGTACTTATAACATTATTGTGGAAGGCTGCACTCCTTTGTCGGCCGTCTGCTCGGGCCCGACAACGGCCGTAGCCGGCGTACCGGCGAACTTTAATGTAATCGTCCAGGGTGGAAATGCCCCCTATGTTTCCCCGGCATGGTCTTCAAGCGTAGGCGGCGACAGCCCAAGCGCTACCACGAACAATTCTCCTAATTTTTCATCTGTATATACTTTTGCTGCCGCCGGGGCCAGGACTATCTCCTTCTCCGTCCTCGACTCTACCACTCCGATTCCCCAATCAGCGACAGCTTCTTGCTCGCTGACTACTGTTTATTCCCAGCCCACTGTCACTTGCACCCCGTCGGCAAGCACTATTAATTCGGGCGGGCAAGTAACATTTACCGCCACCAGCCCCTCGGGCGGGTCGGGCGGCTATACCTACAACTGGTCCGGCACGGGAACCGTGGTAAGCGGCTGCGGTACAGCTTCCACAACCTGTGTCAAATCATTTACTACTTCCGGCACAGTTCCTT